>CEBY01029387.1_pt1 | contig 94605 bp, 78 predicted proteins | sample 554731 | NCBI WGS metagenome assembly CEBY01 (sample SAMEA3182050, study PRJEB8094) | gut metagenome | biome: human; feature: gut; material: Stool; isolation source: human stools | place: Canada | collected 2012-02-22
GTTTGTGATACAGAGTGTGATACATAAAATCGTGTAACACACGTATTGCATTTTGTTGTTTGCGTAATCCGTAAAGATTATGACAATCAACGTTGTATGTCGCAAAGACGCTATCAACAGAAACCATTTAGCCCCTCTTGCCCTCGTATTCACCCATGACCGCCGCCGTAAGTTCGTCGGTCTGGGCATTTCGGTTGGCATATCGGTATTGCTGAAACATTGGGATTTTGAGAAACAACGCCCTGCCGAAAATTACCCCGGCGGCGCGGAAATCGAGTTTCAGACAACAATGAATTAATTGAATCGAATTTATCAGACAGGGACTTTTATACCCGGCCTGCAAAGGACGTCTTCTCGCATTCGTATTTCATTGTTTGGTTTTGAAGAAAACCAATGTCCCGTCTCTGTGTAAGAAACCATAGTGACCGGAAAAGTGGTGTCTATCTGCCGGATAAGTCAACATTCCCCGCAAAACAGTTCTGACAGTTCGAGATTTCAGGAGCTTTTCCCATTACAAGAAGAAATACAACAAAAAGGGTTCGTTATCGTCTATTTGGGCAATATTAACGTTTTGGAACAGATATAAATACTTAATTCAGAGGCTGTTTTTTGGAGGGGGGGGGGATTTTTCAGCATAAGATTTAGACGAAATAGTTTGGTCGTTTAAACAATATTCCATACTTTTGTGTAGTAAAAGTATGGTTTCTTACACAGAACCCGTATCTGCAAACAGGTTTACGGCCGAGTATTTGGATTAATACCGGTTGGGCGAGATACAACAGTCGGTTGAATATCAAGCGTATAACCTATAAATGCTTCGTGTCGTGGGGTGAAGATCCCGGATGCGGAGGAATACAAAGAATGCCCATACGTGAACGATGTCAGACGACGCTCCGGTACATTGGTATGCCCTCAAGGTTTTTTTCAATAAAGTCTTCGAAATAGAAGAACTGCTCAAGAAAGATCTTAAGGAGAGTTACATTCCCTGCCAGACCGTCAATGTCATTTCCAACGGTATCCGGAAAACCGAGCGCCAAACGATTATCCCTTCATTGATGTTTTTCCGCTCCACGGAGCAATATGCAAATGAATTGCAGACTGCTCTCCGGGGGCGGGTGATGGTCTACACGTATTTCGACGAGAATAAAAAACGCCAGCCGGCCGCGATCTCCGACCATGAAATGAATATGTTCATACTGGTTACATCGGCCGGGGATAAGGGGTTGGAGTTTTTTGCTGATGATTGTCCGGAATATCAGGTCGGCGAACGGGTCCGGGTGATCGACGGACTTTTCAAGGGAGCCGAAGGATATATCAAACGTATCAAGCACAACAGGCGTCTGACGGTATCTCTCAAAGGCGTATGTATGGTGGCAACCTCATTCATTCCGCCCTGCTGTTTGAAAAAAATAGAGTAACATCTCCGCCGCACGTAAAACCATGACCGTATCCGAGTTAAAAGCGATATTGCCGCAGCTTCAGTCGTTGAGATTTCACACCGTGAGTGACGAGGGATTGATCGTCTATACCCGGAGTTATGCGGCGCTGTACAATATGGTTTCCGTGAATGCGCTGGATGACGAGTTCGGGGCGCGGGAAATCTATCGCAAAAAACTGGATTCGTTATTTGCAAGTTTGTCACGCCGTTATGGGAACCTGCAAGGCTTTGGTCTGCGCGCGGAAGCCGTTGATGCCATGCTCCATATTCTGAATGATACGGGATGTATTGTCGGACGGCAGAAACGCGATTTGTGTTTTGAGCTGTTCGACGAATTGACCAAATCCTATTTGTTCGATTTCGACGAAACGGCTTACGATCACAATGCGCTGTATGGCGTTATGCGTCTGATCTATCAGTTCCTATGTTGGCTGGTCCCGGAAGACGCGGAGAACGATCCCTGGCTTGGATTTGCCCGGAACCGGGTTGCCGCATGGGCTACGGAGCTGCATGAAAACGGTGAATGGAAAGGAATCCGTGCAGAGGAGGCATTGCAACGCATTATTCTGATGAGCATGAACTCCTATATGCTGCTTGACAGTCGTCACGATGCGATCATTCAGAAAGCATATTCCTATTATTGCATAAGCCGCCAATTGCAATTCTGCCGAACGACGGAATTGACTGCCGATGAGATTCGCTACTATATTCTAATATACGATGCGATTCAGCAAAGTGCCGTCAATGACCCCGGGAGTCGTAAATACCTGAATGATATTGCCGGATTGCTGGAAGTGCAGAGGATGCCAAAAAGCAGCGTCGAAGCCCTGTTTTGCCGCAGCATAGCGATCGACAATCTCTGTGATCAAATCTCCAACGAAGCCCAACGGCGGATGTGGGCGAACGTCAAATAAGTTCCGAACTTTTATCTGAAGGGGTTAGTCCCGAAACCGTTGTCGTCATTTGTCGGCAATAAATAAAGTCTCGTCTGCTGTCGGGACATATTTCCTACGATAATTTCTGGAACCATCACATAGTACGCGTCACTGTAATTACAAATTTATCTGAATTTAATTTCGCCTCCGTATGCTTCAAGTTATCATGTCCCGTTTTGGGCTTGAAAAATACCTATCGTCACGGTATTTTTCGTCGTGGCTGATCTTGACGATCGACACGGTCGTGTCTGTAGTTTCGACCTTGATCGCCTACCTGTTGGTTCGCGGATTGTTCACGAATCCGGTTTTCACGGTATGGTACGGTTTCTGGCTGTTGGCCGGTTCGTGTGTTTTGAGCGTTTTTTCGTTCATCGTTTTCCGAACGTTCCGCAGCGTCATCCGTCATACGACGCTTCGGGAAATCTGGAAACTGGGCGGTGCGGTTCTCTTCAAGGACTTGCTGATGTTCTTCTACGTGCTTCTCCTTCCCCAAAAACCATATCCACCTTATGCCTCCCTTTTCATGGGTTTCCTGCTGGACGCTTTGGTGACTTTGTTCCTTCTGCTGGCCCTTCGTCTTTGCATGATCGTCGTCTACGACCTGATCAAGCTGAAGCAGTCCCGCCGCGCGAACAGCCGTCAGGTTCTGGTCTACGGCACGGGGGACAAGTCAGTGTCTCTGGTCACGCGTCTTCAAAACTCGCCGCATTACCGCGTCGTCGGTTTTCTGACCTACGGGAAGTCCCTTCGCAAGCATACGATCGCGGAGTGCCCGGTCTACTATTTCGAGAATCAGCACAGCGTCGAATACCTGCGGGACCGAGTCGATGTCGACGCGATCCTTTTCGCCACCAATGACGATGCGCAGCAGGAGCAGGAGCGTCTGATCAGATACTGTACGGAGCAGGGGGTCAAAATTCTGATCGCCCCACCGATCGACGAGGTCATCGACGGGAAGATTATGAAGCAGTCGATCCGGGAGATCAAGATTGAAGACCTGTTAGGCCGTCCCGAGATCCGCATTTCGATGGATGAGATCATCGCCAACTTCCGCGGCAGGACGATCCTGGTTACGGGGGCGGCAGGTTCCATCGGCTCGGAGCTTTGCCGTCAGCTGGCGACGTTCGGGGTGAAGGAGCTTATCCTGTTCGACAACGGGGAGACCCCGATGCACAACCTTCGCCTGGAACTGGAGGAGCGCTATCCTGCATTGAAATTCATCCCTGTCATCGGCGACGTCCGGATTTCCGCCCGTCTGGACTTCGTGTTCCGGACGTACCATCCGCAGGTGGTGTTCCACGCTGCGGCTTACAAACACGTCCCGCTGATGGAGGAGAACCCATGCGAGGCGGTTCTGGTGAACGTCGCGGGAACGCGCAACGTCGCTGACAAGTGCATCGAATACGATGTTGAGAAGATGGTTATGATCTCGACGGACAAGGCCGTGAACCCGACGAACGTGATGGGTTGCACGAAGCGCCTTGCGGAGATCTACGTGCAGTCGCTGGGTCTGTCGATCGAGCAGGGCCGCACGCCGGGGAAGACGCGTTTCGTCACCACGCGCTTCGGGAATGTGCTGGGCTCGAACGGTTCGGTCATTCCCCGCTTCAGGGACCAGATCTCCAAGGGCGGTCCGGTGACTGTCACGCATCCGGACATTACGCGCTTCTTTATGACGATCCCCGAGGCGTGCCGTCTGGTCATGGAGGCCGCCACGATGTCGACGGGCAATCAGATCTTCGTCTTCGACATGGGCGAATCGGTTAAGATCGCGCACCTGGCGCGGCGGATGATCTCCCTGGCGGGCTTCGAGCCGGAGAAGGACATCAGGATCGAATACACGGGTCTGCGTCCGGGGGAGAAACTGTACGAGGAGGTTCTGTCGAACAAGGAGAACACGCTTCCGACGACACACGACCGGATCCGTATCGCCAAGGTTCGGGAGTATGACTACGAGGAGGCCTGCGGCGTTGCCGAAGAGCTGGAGACGCTGTCCCGAAAGGTGGAGATTCCCGACATGATACGGCTTATGAAGCGGACGGTACCCGAGTTCAAGTCGAAGAACTCGAGGTTCGAGGTATATGACTGAAAAATGCTAATAATTGATAATGGTGAAAGTCTTATTTGTTAATACTGTCTTCGGAAAAGGCAGTACGGGACGAATTATCAAGGAGTTGGGTGGTGCTGTCGAACGCAAGGGAGGAAAATACCGAGTCGCTTTTGGCCGAGGAAGTATGGATGATCCACATGGGTACAAAATAGGGAATGAGTTGGATCGGCATATGCATGCTTTTTTGTCTCGGTTGACGGATCGAAGCGGGTTCTATTCGAAACGAGCGACCCGTAAATTGATAAAATATATTGAAGCTTATAATCCGGACATAATACATCTGCACAACCTGCATGGATATTACATTAATTTACCGCTACTTTTCGCATACCTCAAACAATCTTTTAAAGGGCGTATAGTTTGGACATTGCATGATTGCTGGGCGTTTACGGGACATTGCAGTTATTTTACGAAGAACGGATGTTGTAAATGGGAAACCGAGTGCTATCAATGTCCTCAAAGAAATGATTATCCCAAAAGTTGGTTGGTTGACTCTTCAACGAGAAATTACCGAGATAAAAAATCGCTTTTCTGCGGACTTGAGAATCTGGTGATTGTCACCGTTTCCGAATGGTTGAAGCGAATGGCGGAAAAGTCATTTTTGGGAGGTTATCCGATTATTCGTATCTATAATGGTATCGATACGAGCGTGTTTCGGCCCATGGAAAGCGATGTGCGAATTCGTCTCGGACTGGTAAATAAAAAGATTATCTTATCAGTAGCTGATGGCTTTGATGAGCGAAAAGGGTTAGACCGAATTCTCGAAACAGCAGCAGTCGCTCCGAACGATTGGGTTTTCCTGATTGTGGGGATTGATAAAGCGAAAATAAAATCATTTCCCGAACGGGTCATCGGGCTGGAGCGTGTGGATAATCCGCAGGAGTTGATAAAAATATATTCGGCGGCCAATGTCTTTTTCAACCCCTCGCTCGAAGAGACATTCGGGCTGGTAACTCTGGAGGCAATGGCTTGCGGTACATCTGCAGTCGTTATGAATTCAACAGCCTGCCCGGAGTTGATCGTGAGCGATTCCTGCGGAACCGTATTGCCTTGTAAGGTTTCTGCTGAAAAAACAGTATCCGTACTTGCCGCTGCTATGCAGAAGCAAGGTGCCCGCCTCGCGGCATTTGATTTTTCGTTGGAGAAGCAATGTGAAAATTATTTGAGTAAATTACAAATTATCATGTAATGGAAGCGATAGAACACGACGTACTGATTTTTTGGTTTGAAACACCTCCAAAAGTAAGTAAAGGTGCATTTAATTATGTTACACGAAATTGGGGCAATCAAGTTTATTATATTTGTTATAATGACTATCCGGAATATCGGAAAAAAATCAATTGGAATGATGGTGATTTCGGTTCTGCAAAAGTCTGTATTTTATCAGAGCAGAAGAATCCGGATGAAATCATCGAAAAAATGTTTTCAGAAAATCCGAATGCCATCCATGTTTTACCGGGATTCGACAATATAATAGAGCGGAAACTACGTCCATATACATTGACGGGGAAATACAGATTCATCGCTTTTTCAGAACGCCCTGTTACGATGGGCAACTATTTTGAATTGCGATTAAGAAAAATATACTTTCAATATAAATATCGGAAATTGCATAAACTCCTCGATCCGTATATTTCGGCATTTCTTCCTTTAGGTGAGAAAGGAGTAGATACTTTTGCAGCATATGGTTGGAGCAGAAATAAAATGTATCCATTCATGTACAACCCCGTTAACAATAAGGATCAAAGCATTGTAACGAAAAAACGGGATGCCGGAACTCCGATTCGCTTTTTATACATCGGCAGATTCTATTTTAAGACTAAAGGAATAGATACTCTGCTGAAAGCAACATATGGTCTTGAAGGTGACTGGGGCCTGGATCTGGTCGGAGGATATGGCAAACAGGCCTCACAAGTGATCAGATGGGTTGAAGCACATCCGAATATCAGGTATCTGGGCTGCTGGCAATCGAAGGATGTGTGTAATAAAATTACCGACTATGATGTAGTCGTTATCCCGAGTAAATATGACGGATGGAACTTGCTCGTCAACGAAGCTATCAATGCTCATACGGGAGTTATAACAACGGATCAAGCCGTCAGCGATGAAATCATAACGGCCAGCGGTGCCGGTATGGTCATCCCCGCGAATAATCCGTCTGCTATGAGAAAAGCCATGCAGCAAGTAATCGACAACCCCGAAACCGTATGGGAGTGGAAGAAAAAAGCCGCTGCGTTTTCCGATAGAATATCACCGGAAACTGTTGGCAAATATTTGATACAGATATTGGAAAATTCCATCTATCATATTGGAGGACACCCCCAATGTCCTTGGTTATAGTTAACCAATGGAAATGTTAATAAGGTATAAGCATCTTTTCGTGTTTTTCTGCATTCTGGCATTGTATGTCTTGTTCGATGCTATCAATAGCGGAAATACCGGTGCAAATGATGCTGAACGAGGGGTTGTCTATGTATTCATGTTTCTCTTGACGGGATGGAGCTGTTTGTATAGTTTTTTTGCAAAAACATGCAGTTATCGTCATCCGGGATATGTGGCATACATGTGGATCATTCCGATTTGGCTATTTTTCCGGAATGCTTTTGAATATTCCAATTATTGGATTTCTGGAGTACACCTCTTTATTTCATTATGGTGGATTGCCACATATTATTATATATTCAAATATACCTCGCTAAATCCTAAATGCATCGCAATAATTAAGATTCTATTTATTTTTATTCTGGCAATCTATATTGGTGTTTTTTTTTATGCACAAGCCAGTATTCAGCAAATTTATGGTGAAGATAATGTCGTATTGAACTATTCGTATTTCATCATGTCTTTCATTCCGTATTGTTTGCTGATAGAGAATCGGAAGATCAGGTTTATCCTGCTCGGGATTATATTTACAGTGCTGATTTTATCATTCAAACGAGGGCCTTTGGTCATTCTTCCCATGATGTATTTGATTTATCAATATTCCCGGGTACATAAAAAGAAATATGCTTTTTTTCGTTTGGTACTGCAAATAATCTGTTTTGCGTGTGTCTTTTTTTTAGTCTTCGCTTTCGTTGATAAATCGTCCGGGGGCTTTTTGAGCGAACGGTTTAGTAAAGAGCAACTGGAAGATGGCTCAAACCGAAACGAAATGTGGCGCATGGCGATGAATGATATAGACCAACGGGGATTTTTTACTTTGCTGGTTGGAAAAGGTAGTGGGTCATCCATCAAATTGCTCGGTAGCGGTTGTCATAACGAATGGCTGGAATTTCTTTTTAGTTTCGGGATCGTTGGTGTCGTATTATATCTCGGACTTGGATTGGCCCTGATTAATAGATATCGATATTTGTTGAAAGTCAAATCTGTATATGCACCTGCTTTAGGTGTTGAGGTTATTTTTTTCTGGTGCGTCGGACTGTTCAGCGGCTTTTATTTTACCCATTCTTCGTTTTATTTTTTCGCATTTTTGGGATTATTGGAGTCATTACATAGGCAAGAAATATTAGCTAATAACAAGCATGAATGATTATCAGGTTTATCGTACCAAGTATGATTGCAGCGGTTGTGGCGCGTGTAAAGATATCTGTAATAAAAACGCCATTACAATGACAGTGGATGAAGAAGGTTTTCTATATCCATCTATTGATCCTGCATTGTGTGTGCGATGCGGTGCTTGTGAATCGATATGTCCTCAAAAAGATTCGTTTGAGGTAATATCCGACGGAGATTCTACAGGATATGCCATCAAACACAAAAATGACGAAGTGAGAGGTCGAAGTACGAGCGGAGGAGCTTTTACTGCCATAATAAATGCTTTTTACGAACTGCATCCGGGCGGGGCGGTATATGGGGTGGTATTGGATTTTTCGACAAAAGACAGTGAAGGACTGAAAATTTATCATAAACGAGCTGGCAATATTGAGGAATGTTTCTCTTTTAGGGGGTCTAAATATGTCCAAAGCGATATGACTGAAGTGTTTTCTCTGATTCGAGAAGATTTATCGTTGGGGAATCATGTTTTATTTACAGGAACTCCATGCCAAACGGCTGCAATATATGCTCGGTTTCATCATAGATTGGATTATGACCATATTTATTTAGTCGACATAATTTGCCATTCTGCTCCCAGCCCTTTAATGTTCAATGAACATATAAAATTGATTGAAACTAAAACCGGGAAAAAAGTAACGGACTATATGTTTCGTTCCAAAATCACTGGATGGGCTCATAATGAGGTTGCGATATTTGGGAAAAAAAAGATGTTTAGAAATAAATTGAGTCAGAACCACAAACTTTTGTTTTACTCGGATTATATTAGCCGCCCGGTATGTTCCGTTTGCAGGTTTGCCGCTTGTTTTAACCGCCCTTCGGATATTACAATCGGAGATTTTTGGGGTATCGAAAATATCGCTCCGACATTAAAAGATGCCAAAGGTGTTTCTCTTGTAACAATCAATTCAGCCAAAGGCCGATCGTTGTATAATATCTTCCATGATGATGTTGTTGGCGTGGTCGTATCTGTTGAGCAGGCTTTTTCTTATAACCATAATAAGGCCTGTAAAGAAAACCCCAGAAGAGCTGAATTTTGGCTTGATTATAAAAAATACGGATTTCAATTCGTCATTGCCAAATATACGGATCATGCTTTTGTTTGGAAAATGAAAAAGATACTACGCTATTTTTTATCTGAAAAGAATCGGTCATACCTGAAACGGATAATGAAACGCCATTAAGTTACATGATGTGCCAGAGTAGTAATCATCAGGTTAAATATGGGGCAATAATATCCTATTTTACGATAGGGTTTTATATTGTCGCAGGACTATTATATACTCCATATCTCATTTCTCGATTGGGTTTATCCGATTATGGTATTTTTACAATTTCGCTTTCTGTTATTTCGTATTTCAGTATTGATTTTGGAATTGGTGCAGCCCAAACCCGGTTTATTGCAAGATATAGGGCTGAAGGCAATGAGCAGAAAATATATGATTTGTTAGGCATAACCTGTAAGTTGTATTTAGCTATAGATTTGCTAATTATGGCAGCACTCTGCTGCTTATACTTTTTTTCGGAGAATATTTTCGTTAGTCTATCTGCGGAGGAGCTCGAGCGATTCCAAATTGTTTTGTTGATTACGTCTTGCTATATAGCTCTGTCGTTTCCGATGTTGCCGCTGAATGGGATCTTTTTGGCATATGAGCGGATCGTAGCAATGCAGAGCTTTGAATTGTTTGCTAAAGCATTTAGTATCGGAGCATTAGTGACTGTGTTGTATATGGGGTATGGCTTATATGCAATTGTATTTATCAATGCATTGATCATTTGGGCTACTCAAGTTCTAAAATTGATATATCTGCAGAGATGTACACATTTACATTGTAATTTATACAGCCGTGATAAAACAATGTTGAAATCGCTGGCCTCCTTTTCTATTTGGACTACTGTCGCAACTATCGCTGACAAATTTTTCTTCCCTCTTATCCCTTTTTTATTGGCCGCTTTCTCCAATACGACTGAAATAGCATTGTTTGCGATTGTAATAACCGTTGAGGGGTATATTTTAACAATAGCCCGGGCAATGAATGGATTGTTTTTGCCCAAGGTGACTAAAATGGTTGTAGGACAAGCTGATGGAGAGGAAAAAACCTCACTGATGATTAAGGTCGGGAGACTGCAATTATATATAATAGGAATGATAATTACCGGGCTTGTCGTTTTTGGGCGAGATTTTTTTCATTTATGGCTGGGCGATGGATTTGATAAGTCTTATTATGCAATGCTGATAATTATATTTCCATGTCTATTCCATCTTACTGCTGGTATAGCCGAAGAATTGATATATGCAACGAATAATGTTAAATACAGGTCGTTGATCTATGTTTCATGCAGCATTATTAGTATATTGACGATTGTTGTTTTGGCTCCGCGTTGGGGTGCCATTGGCGCTGCCATTGGCGTGTGTGCCGGCTTTATATTCGCATATAATATTTTAGCATATTTTATCTATCACAAGGTTTTGCATCTGAATATTAAATTATTTCTGCTCAAATGTCATGCTTCGATATTGCCTGTATTTTTACTGGTAGGATTCATGGGATATATGGCGCAGACGTATTTGCCTACTAATGGCAGTATGGTATATTTGGGCGTTAAAGTCTTGTTGTGGGGATTGATGGGTTTCTTGTCGTTGTGGTTTTTATCCATGAACAGCGGCGAAAAAAGCATATTACGATCTTTGATATGTCGTAAATAGAATGAATTCGAGAATGAAGAAAATAGCTATTGTTAGCTTTTTTAAAAGTGAAAATTATGGTGCATTATTGCAAGCATTTGCCTTGCAGAAATGTATCGAGGACATGGGATATGAGGCTGGATACCTGGAGTATCATCCTCATACAAAATTACCTTTTTCCAAATATATTCTGAACAGGCTTAACAGAATTCTACGAAGCCTTTTAGGATATAGACAACGTCGGCGAAAAACAAAATCGTTTGTTGATAATTATATTCGAATTATACCAAATAGTGCGAGAGTGAATCAGGATGTTTATGTTGCTGGCAGTGATCAAGTTTGGCATCCTCAGTATTTAGAGGCATCTAATAATTTTTTCATTCTTGATTTCATTGTCGACAAACCGAAGATATCTTATGCATCGAGCTTTGGTATATCTGAGTTGCCAAAAAATTTAATTGACTTTTATAAAATTTCTTTGTCGGCATATGCACATTTATCCGTTCGGGAAGAGACAGGTTTAAATATTATTAAAGGATTAGGATTTAATGATGTGGTAACTGTTTGCGATCCGACGATGCTTCTGTCTCAAAAAATCTGGATGAAATTTATTGGGAACTCTCTGGTTAATTCGGATTACATACTCTCATATGTTATGAATGGAGATAATGTTACAGCTGCATATATCCGAAAATTAGCGCAAATATTGAACGCGAAGTCCGGGAATCGATATAAATTGGTTTTTATAGGTGACAAAGAGTATAAATCGATTGATCCTAGTTACTCGTTGATATGTAATGCTGGCCCTATTGATTTTATCAATTATATCTACCATGCGAAATATATAATAACATCATCATTTCATGGGACTTGTTTTTCGTTGATATTCAATAAGCAATTTCTGAATATTTTAGATGCCAATAATGGAGTAAATAATAGAATAACAAATTTGATTGATTGTTTAGAAATACCTGATGTGGTTAATTATACAATTCAAGACCCCAATAAAATTGATTTTCACCCGATTGATTACTCAATTGTGGCTATGAAAATTGAACAATACCGGAATAAAAGCTGGTCGTATTTGAAGAATAGCTTAAACGATTTGTAGCCCCCCCCCTCTTTTTAAAATTTTATCCATGCGAAAGGTTATTACTTACGGCACTTTCGATTTATTGCATCAAGGACATATCAATTTACTTCGACGAGCAAAAGAGTTAGGAGATTATTTGATCGTAGGGGTAACCAGTGATAGTTTCGATCGGGAGCGAGGAAAACTCAATGTGCGCAACAATGTATTAGAGCGTGTTGATTCTGTACGAAAAACGGGTTATGTCGATGAAATTATTATCGAAGATTATATTGGTCAGAAAATAGATGATATCCAGCGTTATGATATTGATATTTTTGCTATAGGTTCCGATTGGGAGGGGAAATTCGATTATCTCAATGAATATTGTCAGGTGATATATCTTCCTCGTACATTGGGAATCTCATCGACAATATTGCGTGCTGAGTCCGAAATAATTTATAAAGTCGGAATCGTGGGTTGTGGACGTATAGCCAATCGCTTTGTTGTCGAGAGCCGGTTTGTAAACGGTATCGAACCTTATTCGGTCTTTAGTGTCAATCAATATGAAGCAAAAGAGTTTGCAAGAAAATATTCACTGCAAGAGGCATTTTCTGATTATGAACAGTTTTTGCATTCGGTTGACGTCGTGTATATTGCATCTCCACACTTAACGCATTATGAATATGCTCAATCTGCCATTATTGCTGGCAAACATGTATTATGCGAAACACCAATGGTTTTACGATGCGAAGAAGCCAAGACGTTATATACATTAGCTGAAGCGCACCAAGTGTTTTTAATGGAGGCCAATAAAACGGCTCATTGTCCGGCATTTAACCATTTGATGGTAATGATTAAAAGCGGCGTCATTGGCGAAATTGTGGATGTCGAGGCTTCATTGTCAAAGTTGTTGTCCAATAGGAATTTACGGGAGTTTGATCCGGGGCAGGGCGGCGGTTCGATGTATGAATTGGGGTCTTATCCTCTATTGCCAATTATTAAATTATTAGGCACTCAATATGAGAATCTCAATATTTATTCGCGCTTTGAAAACGGAGTTGATATTTATACGAAAGGCGTTATGCGTTTTCCGCGAGCAGTATGTTCATTTAAACTCGGATTGGGTGTTAAGACTGAAGGCAATCTGGTGATATCTGGAACAAAAGGTTATGCTTATGTTCCTGCTCCCTGGTGGAAAACTGATTATTTTGAATTGCGCTATGAAGATCAAAATGAAAATAAAAAGTTCTTTTATAAATGGGATGGTGATGGATTGCGTTATGAGATACAAGAATTTATAAGTTGTATTTACAATAATCGTTTCAGCACATCTCGTCTTCGTCATCAAGAGAGTATCGCAATGGCTTCTGTAATGGAGCAATTTACAGAACGTAAAAATGTAGTGCAAATATGAAAACGGCGATTGTAACGGGTGGAACGAAAGGAATCGGAGCCGCTATTGTCGAAATGCTTCTTGCCGATGGTTATAAAGTTATAACTACATACGGAAGTGATGATGGCGCTGCACGAAAATTTGTACAGAGCCACTCTGAATACTCTATGGGCCAATTGATTGTAGAGAAGGTGAATCAGGAGGATATGGCTCAAATAGCCCATTTTACAGACAAGTTGAAATTGTATGGAAGAATTGATTGTTTAATATGTAATGCGGGGGCTACTTTACGTAAAAATATTGATGCAATAACAAATGAAGATTGGGAGCGTATAATGATGGTTAATGTGAATAGTAATCTTTATTTGGTTAGGGACTTATTTAATGAACTATCCTCAAACGCCCGTATTATATTTATTGGCTCATTGATGGGGATTTATCCACATGGAACATCGCTGGCCTATGGCGTGTCTAAAAGCGCAGTGCATGCTCTGGCTAAAAATCTTGTAAAATTTTTTGAAGGGACAGGTACAACCGTAAATACCATCGCGCCTGGTTTTGTGGAAACCGAATGGCAAAAGGATAAACCGGAGCAGATTCGAAAAAATATTTATGCAAAAACAGCCCGAAAACGTTTTGCTACTGTCTATGAAATTGTGTCTGCAGTTAAATTCTGCATTGGTAACGCTTTTGTCAATGGGGCAATCATCGAAATTAGTGGTGGCTATTGCTATAAATAGTAGATTGCAATGAAAGAAATTGATTCTCTGGAATTAAAATCAATTCAATTGAATATTTTACGTAGTGTCCATGATTTTTGTGTCACTCATAATATAAAGTACTCATTGGCATTCGGAACGCTGTTAGGGGCTGTCCGGCATCATGGCTATATTCCTTGGGATGACGATATTGATATAATGATGCTGCGTCCTGACTATGAAAAATTTATTCAGTCTTATGCAAGCCATGAGTATAGGGTTATCACTCATGACTTAAATTCTCATTATATGCTTCCCTTTGCCAAAGTATATGCATTGCAAACAATCTTATATGAAGCCTCGAATATGAATGTTGAACTGGGGATCAATATCGATGTTTTTCCAGTAGATAATTATCCGCAAAATGAGAAAGAGGCAAAACGGTTCTTTTTTTTCAAAAAAATAGTGTCGGATATTCATTCGTTAAAGATTATAAAATTATCGAAACATAGGAATGTTTTAAAGAATGCATTATTATGTATATCCCAGGTTGTTTTGGCTTTTATACCTCTGTCTTTTCTTACGAATCGGATAGAAAAGATAAGCAAAAGATATGCAGGGCAGATGACGGATACTATTGGAGTATTAGCTCCTACGGATAGTAGATATAAATGGAGAGTGCCGAAAACAGCATTCAATGATTATAGCTCTCTACTATTTGAGCAAGAATATTTTATGACAATTGTTGATTATGATTGTTATCTGAAATCTACATATGGGGATTATATGCAGTTGCCACCCGTTGAACATCGAATATCACATCATCAATTCAAAGCGTATTGGAAATGAAAAATTGTGAATAAGATAACAATAGGATTAAACATTAAAAAATCAATAAGCTAATCATGTCTATTTTTCAAGACAAAGTCCTGTTGATCACAGGCGGCACGGGTAGTTTCGGGAACGCCGTGCTACGTCGCTTTCTGGACAGTGACATTAAAGAGATCCGTATTTTCAGTCGGGATGAAAAGAAGCAGGACGACATGCGTCACATGCTTCAGAGTCCGAAGGTCAAGTTTTACATCGGGAACGTTCGCGATAAGTCGTCGGTTGATGTGGCCATGCGCGGGGTCGACTATGTTTTCGCAGCCGCGGCCCTGAAGCAGGTTCCGTCGTGCGAGTTCTTTCCGATGGAGGCCACGCGCACGAACGTGATCGGCACGGGTAACGTTCTTGAATCAGCGATCGAACACGGGGTCAGTAACGTGGTGGTTCTCTCGACGGACAAAGCCGCCTATCCGATCAATGCGATGGGAATCTCGAAGGCTCTGATGGAGAAGGTCGCTATCGCCAAGGGCCGCGAGCTGGGGGAGGGCGCTCCGACGACGATCTGCTGCACGCGCTACGGCAACGTTATGGCGAGCCGCGGGTCGGTGATTCCGTTGTGGGTCGAGCAGATGATGGAGGGTAAACCCATCACGATCACGGACCCGAACATGACGCGCTTTATGATGACGCTGGACGATGCCGTGGACCTTGTGATCTACGCTTTCCAGCACGGACATAACGGAGACCTTTTCGTTCAGAAGGCTCCTGCCGCCACGCTATCGACCCTTGCCGAAGCCCTGAAGCAGACCTATGCGAAGGTTAATCCGAAATACGGCGAGACGGAGGTGAAGGTGATCGGCACGCGGCACGGCGAAAAGCTCTACGAAACGCTCGTTACACGCGAGGAGATGTCCAAGGCGATAGACATGGGGAACTATTACCGTATTCCGTGCGATACGCGGGACCTGAACTACGACAAATTCTTCACCGAGGGCAGCGAGGATGTTTCGAAGATCGAGGACTACCATTCGCACAACACGCGCCGTCTGGATGTCGAAGGGATGAAAGAACAATTGCTGCGGCTCCGCTTCGTCCGCGAGGATCTGGGGCTGATCACCCGTGCCAAGCCGCGCGACATCCGCTCGGAGTAAGCCCCCTCTCTCTTTCGAAAATGCAGGCCTTGCGTCCGGGCGTAAAACGGATTGCGATTCTTACACCTCATTTCCTTGCGGCCCGCACCTCCAGCTATGGCCGCCCCATACAAGATGAACATATTGATTACAGGAGCCTCGGGCTTCGTGGGCCGCAACCTGTGTGCCCAGCTGCGTAATATCCGCGACGGCAAGGCGAAGAATTATGCCGTTTCAGGAGACCTTACGCTCTATGAATACGATCTGAACAGTACGCCGGAAGAACTCGATGCCTATTGCCGGGATGCGGATTTCGTCTTCAACCTCGCGGGTGTCAACCGTCCGCAGGACCCTGCGGATTTTATGAGAGGCAATTTCGGGTTCGCGTCGACGCTTCTCGCCACGCTGAAAAAATATGGCAATACCTGCCCGGTGATGATTTCGTCGTCGATTCAGGCGGCTTTGGACAATCCTTACGGCGAGTCCAAACGTGCCGGCGAGCAACTGTTGTTCGACTATGCCGAAGAGACCGGCGCGAAAGTATTGGTTTACCGTTTTCCGAATCTTTTCGGCAAATGGTGCCGTCCGAATTATAACTCGGCCGTTGCGACCTTCTGCAACAATATCGCCAACGACCTGCCGATCACGGTGAACGACCCGTCGGTGGTCATGCATCTGGTCTATATCGACGATGTGGTGGACGAACTGATCGGAGCGCTCACGGGGGGCGAACACCGCGACGGGGCTTTCTGCGTTGTTCCGACATCGCACCGGATTACTTTGGGTGCGATCGTCGATCTGCTGCATACGTTCCGGCGGATGCCCGAGACGCTGGAGGTCCCCGATACGACCAAAGACGGCTTTGCGAAAAAACTCTACGCGACGTACCTCTCGTACCTTCCGTCCGACAGATTTGCTTACGACCTGAAAATGAATGTCGACCCGCGGGGCAGTTTTACGGAGATTATCCGCACGGCCGACCGGGGACAGTTCTCGGTGAACGTCTCCAAACCGGGCATCACCAAGGGGCAGCACTGGCACCATACGAAGAACGAGAAATTCGTGGTGGTGCACGGACACGGACTGATCCAACTTCGGAAAGTGGGCACGGATGAAAACGGGCAATTGTATCCCGTCGTCAACTACGAGGTAAGCGGTGAAAAGATACAGGTCGTGGAGATGATTCCGGGCTATACGCACAACATCGTCAACCTCTCCGATACGGAAGACCTGGTGACTTTCATGTGGTGCAACGAGTGCTTCGATCCGGCAAAGCCCGACACCTATTTCGAACCAGTAGAGGCTGGGAACTCGTAAATTCAGCAAGGAGTCCTCTGTTTTAGGGAGCCGTTTTCGGGCAGTACGCGAAAGCGAGTCTTTGCCTGCGGAAAGTTGCGCCCCGTGCGGTTAGAGGCTCCGGTCGCAAGAACGGCTTCTGCCGCCTGAAAGGGAGGGACGATCCGAAATTCGCAAATCAAGAATCAAATGGATATTAAATTGGACTATTCCAGCGTGCGGTTCCAAAACAACGGCAAACTCAAACTGCTGATAATCGTAGGCACGCGGCCCGAGATTATCCGCCTGGCGGCGGTGATCAACAAATGCCGGAAGTATTTCGATTGCATTTTGGCACATACGGGGCAGAACTACGACTACAACCTCAACGGTATCTTCTTCCGGGATCTCAAACTCGCCGATCCCGAAGTCTACATGGATGCCGTGGGCGACGACTTGGGAGCGACGATGGGCAATATCATCAACGCCTCTTACAAACTCATGGTTCAGACACAGCCGGATGCCGTGTTGGTGCTTGGCGACACGAACTCGTGCCTGTCTGTCATTGGGGCCAAACGGTTGCATATCCCGATCTTCCACATGGAGGCTGGCAACCGATGCTTCGACGAGTGTCTGCCCGAAGAAACGAACCGCCGGATCGTGGACATCATTTCGGATGTGAACATGTGCTATTCGGAACATGCACGGCGCTATCTGAACGCCTCGAACGTTGCGCCGCAGCGGACCTATGTGACCGGATCGCCGATGGCCGAGGTGTTGCACGAGAATCTGGCGGAGATCGAATCGAGCGATATTCATCAGCGTCTGGGGCTGGAAAAGGGCAGATATATTCTTCTCTCTGCACATCGTGAAGAGAACATTGACACAGAGAAGAACTTCTTTAGTCTCTTCAATGCAATCAACGCTATGGCAGAGAAGTATGATATGCCGCTTCTCTATTCCTGTCACCCGCGCAGCCGGAAGCGGTTGGAGGCGAGCGGATTTCGACTCGATGCACGTGTGATTCGGCATGATCCACTCGGCTTCCACGATTACAACTGTTTGCAGATGAACGCCTATGCGGTAGTCAGTGACAGTGGTACGCTCCCGGAGGAGGCGTCGTTCTTCACAAGTGTCGGACATCCGTTTCCGGCTGTTTGCATCCGAACGTCCACCGAACGCCCCGAAGCGCTCGATAAGGGGTGTTTCGTATTGGCGGGCATTGATGAAAAGTCGCTCCTCCAGGCCGTCGATACGGCTGTTGGGCTGAATATCGCTCACGACGACGGAATCCCTGTCCCTAACTACACCGATGAGAACGTATCTACAAAAGTCGTGAAACTGATCCAATCATACACCGATATCGTCAATAAAACGGTGTGGAGAAAATAGTCCTTCTTTTTCCTATGACGACTCGTAATGAATCGATTAAAGCACCAGGCCTTCCTGTATTGGAACTGGTATTTATCTGTATTTTCGGTATCTTTTATATCGATTTTGAAGTTCAAGGAAAATACGAGGTTATAGCGCCATTTATAGCATTATTATACTTGTTCTATTGTTATTTGCGAGAACCTAAACAAAGAGGGAGAATCGTCAAGTTTATCTTTGCATGTGCAATAGTCGCAATCTTATATCAGATATTAACGATACCTATAACTATTAGAGGTGCTAATGCAGCTAGCAAATACCTGTATTCCAATTTTTCTCAATATCTACTGGCATTTTTTCCATTAGCCTTTTTATATAGGACCGATAAACTGGCAACAGCAAATCAGATAAAGATAATTGTAGGCGTTATTATAATCACTGCGATTGCTCTGATACAAGTGGCATTAAAATTCGCAGCAATCAACCCGGATATTCTGCATTCCATGAATCAAGAAGTCCTTGAAGACGCAGGTGTAACACTTCAAGGGTTTGATTTCGTATATGCTTTTACATTTCTGATAATTACATGTTTCGTTTTAATCAAACAGTCAGACAGTAAAATCATAAGATACCTATCAATAGGTGCTCTAATCTATTTTATCCACTTTTTGTTGAAAGCTCAATTCGCCTTGGCTTTTGTTGCTACATTTATCAGCTGTCTTTATTTGTATTATACTACAACCAGAAATAAAGGTAGCAGATTTTTCGTAATAATAGGATTAAGTACTTTAATATTTCTTATCCCGTATATTTTAGAGAGGCTGATAGATATGACGCAAGATTTAAACGTCCTAAATGTCCGCTTGAAAGAAATTTATGATTCAATATCCGGTAATCACGCTGAAGACTCCGATATGCAGGCGCGCTTCGATCTATATTGGAAATGTATCGTTGCTTTTTTTAATAGTCCCATTATGGGGAATAAATATCTGCCATTTAATGGACATTCTACATTTTTGTTGGCTTTTGCATATTTGGGTATATTTGGCGGTGTGTTAATCTGTTGGATGTTTTATAAAGGTTCAAAATTCGTTCAATCAATTCTTGGTAATGATCAATACGTATATTTCAAACCTTTAATGTGCCAGATAATACTGATGGGACTTACAAATCCGATACAATCAACTCCTTCAAATTTCATAATGCTTTTCTTTGTAAGCCCCTTGTTAATCAAAAGATGTGTTAAACAATAACTATATTAGTCATGAATCATCCATCCAAAATAGATGTTGCGGTTCTAATAACATTCTTTGTTAGACCTGATACGCTTCAAAAAGTCTTTGATTCAGTCAGGGAGGCTCGTCCTAGTACATTACTTCTTTGGCAGGACGGTCCTCGCCTAAACCGTCCAGATGATCTGATTAACATAGAGAAGTGCAGAGAGATCGTGGAGAATATTGATTGGGAATGTACTGTATACAGGAATTATCATTCCGACAATATGGGGTGTGACCCATCCACATTTTTAGCTCAAAAATGGGCTTTTGGTTTAGTGGACAAATGTATTATATTGGAGGATGACAGAGTTCCGGTTCAATCATTCTACCCATATTGTAAAGAGCTTCTTGATAAATATGAATTTGATGATAGAATTAATCATATTTGTGGTACAAACCTTCTGGGGGATAACTCGAACTGCGAATCAGATTATTTTTTTGCACAAGCCGGCTCAACAACATGGGCTACATGGAGAAGGGTTGCAAAGGGATGGGATGAAGAATATTCCTATCTGAACGATAATTATGCAATGCGATGTCTTGAGAGTAGTGTGGCAAAACCTCTCTATAAAATTATATTAAAGCATGCGATAGCCCATAAGAGGGAAGGTAAACAATACTGGGAGACAATTCTTGGGATGGGGGGACTTTTAAATAACCGGCTCGCAATTATTCCGAAAAGGAATATGGTTGTTGACCTTGGGCTCACTGATAATTCTACACACGCTGTTGCGAATATTAAACTCTTACCTAAATTTGCGAGGAAGATGTTTTTTATGGAGGCATACGATGTGTCATTTCCTCTAAAACATCCAAGATATATTATCAAGGATAATGTATATTATAATACAATACTTGAAAATTCCGGGATTGGAAAGCCTTTTAAAGCATTGATATATAAGTTGGATTACATATTGCGTTGTATCAGATACGGTGAGGTAAAGCGACTCTTTAGATCATTGAAGCGACGTTTTAGGTCGAATGCTTAAAAGAGTATCGGAAAAGCGTGTATTTGCCGAAGATGTAGTTATTGGAGGTAAATCATATGTCACAAAGTCCGTTACTGATTCAAATGTTATCATTGCCGGAATTCCTACCAAGATAATAAAAAGAAATATTAAATGGCAATCTGAACGTGGCTAATTGCGCTTGATTATTTTTCTGTTATTATGAAAAGAATAATGATTAAAATTGTGTCGTCGATTCTGACGACCATAGATAAAGTCAAGTTGCTATTTAAACCGAAATGGAGGCTGGAGCGAGAAACGATTGTTATATCTCCAACCTCCTGGAAATCATTTACCCCCCCCCTCAACAGCAGCAGAATCAAGGATTTGCAGTATGATATAAAATATTTGGAATTAAATTCGATTAAGCGGTCAGATTTTTCAAAGATTATTGCGTATATAGGTAAACTTGAAGTCGGACAACTGAAGTTATTTGGTCAAGAGTTGCAGTGGCTACAGATTCCATCACATGGTGCCAACGGGTTTGAAAGAAAATCATTATATAAAAATGAGAACGTGGTCGTTTCGTGTGTGAAAGATGTGTACTCAGATCCTATCGCACAATATTGTATATCTGCGTATTATCTGTTCAATACCTATAGTTTCAGACCGAAAGGCAAGAAGTCTGATCGATGCGATATTATACCAGACAAAGTCAGTATAATGATTTTTGGGGTGGGAAACATTGGAATGACTTTGGCTAAAAAGTGCTATCAGATGGGCTGGTCGGTTTTTGGGGTTAAACGACATGTTCCGGAACATTTGCCTGAGTGCATGAAGGCTATTTATACTTTAGATGAAGCGATGACGCATCTTAAAGATGCCGACTATATAGTGAATATATTACCGGAAGACGACTCAACCAAGAAAATCTACGACATTGAATTTTTCAAAGCGATGAAGTCTAACGCTCTCTTTTGCAATGTTGGAAGAAAATCGGCTGTCATTGACAAAGACATTGCATATGCAGTACAAAATGGCATCATAAGAGGAGCTATATTGGATGTGCACGATGATTATAATTATAATACTCCTGACATAATCTTGACCGGACATTCAAGCTCGGTTTCTCGAGGGAATGATGAAAAGTTTGATAGATACTTTAGCGTTCAGCTGAATGCATTTCTTGATGGGCAAGAGATAAAGAATCAGATAACACTACGATAAATTATGGTAAAGATGGATTTCTGGGAACGAATCATGGTTCCCGAAAGAGTTCGTATCCCTCTTTTAGGTGGCTGGCTGTATCAGGCATTGTCTAAAAGAGCTCGTCGTCATATCAAGAAACTTCCGTTCGGTAAACTTGGCTTGAACGATGCACCGAGAAGAATGAAATTGATATGTACACTGACCACATTTCCCGATCGTATTGATAGTGTTCAATACACGATAAAGTCTCTTTTTAATCAGTCAATGAAGCCTGATAAAATTGTGCTTTGGCTCGCGGAATCTGAATTTAAGGATTTCGAATTTCCGGAAAGCATCAAACAGCTTCAAAAGAGAGGCCTTGAGTTACGCTATTGTGAGAATTACTTCGGTCATAAGCGTTATTACAAAATAATCGAAGAGCAAAGGGAAGATGAGTTGATTGTAATGTTCGATGATGACATTATTTTCCCATACTATATGCTCGAACGGCTCTACGACAAGTGGTTGGAATTTCCTGATTGTGTGATATGCGACAGGGGACAGGTACTGACCTTTGAAGGTCACGATGTTTTGAATCCCGGTCGTTGGTCAAGCATTTCAAATGTCGGGATTGATACCCCGTCTTACAGAATACTTGCTTCTCCTGGCGGAGGGTGTCTTTTCCCGCCTCGGGCCTTTTATAAAGATGCCAACAATACTGATATTATTCGTAAATATGCACTAAAGACTGGTGATATATGGTTAATGTTTATGGCGGTACAAAATGACACAAAGATTATAAGGACCTATCAATACCACCGAACATTTATTCTAAGCGAACAAGAACAGACTGTACAATTAGGCAAAGAGGCCATTTATCAGGGACGATATATCAAGACCTTTTATGATTTAGCCAAAGCCTATCCACACGCATATCAGAATATGCTTTCTGAAATTGCTGAATAGCAATATGAACTATTTCGACAGATTAATTCAATCTCGATTCTTCTACATGTTTAGGGGCATTGCCATAATTAGTGTGGCATATGCTCATAGCCTATCATTGTCAGATGAGATTTTACAACGGGTTGGTGCTGCTATTGGAATTTTAGGTGTGCCGATATTTTTATTCTGTTCGGGATTCTATTTTAAACGACAAAAATGGCGTGAACTCTTAACGAAACTTTTAGCCGGAATTGTTTCGCCATGGCTTCTTTGGGGTACGGTTGCTTTTGTTATTTCGGTAGCATTGGGAGCTGCTTCGAATAACCTGATATCATTCTTGGCATTTCTTTTTGGACATGGCACATGGCTCTACTATATTCCAGTCTATTTGACAATCCGAATTTTGTTTAATATTTCAGATAACCCCTATTTTATTGCTGCCTCAATCATAGTATCGCTTGCTTCAAATGTTATAAGTTTCATACCCCCCCCCTCCAGCGGTTTGGCCCCAATCATTACACTATGGCAAAATCCGCTAAACTGGATGGAATTCTTTGCCATGGGGATTCTTTTCAATCGGCTCGGACTCCTTGAAAAGGTTATTAATGGCAAGTTTCGGATCAAATTCATATTGGTTGTAATTACAGTCTTGATTGCCGGGCTGTTGGTTTGGGTACCATTGAAGATAAACTATTGGAATCCTTTGGCTATCGTTCTGGAGTTTGTTTCGATAGTATCAATCCCTATTATAACATTCAAATTCATAGATTCAAAGTCTCTTTCATCATTGGGCCGTAATTCATATCTCCTTTATCTGCTTCATATGCAGTTGGGCATTGCTCTTGCGAATATTTTATTCAGCATTGTTTCTGTTCCTGATTTTATTATACTGTTGACAAAACCTCTGATAGTTCTGGGAATCACAATGTGTTTGATATTTTTGATCAAACTTACCGTACGGTTATTGAAATTAGATAGGTTTAATCAATATATTGGACTATATTCCAACGGCACAAAATGAATCAATTAAAGGCGGGAGCTACGATTTCTTACTTGTCATTGGGTATAAATATCATTACGGGATTATTATATACACCGTGGATGATTAATTCTATTGGCCGAACTAATTTTGGCTTATATACTCTTGCTATGTCGGTTATCTCATTGTTCGTCTTTGATTTTGGACTCAGTGCTGCGGTAACCAGATTCATAGCTAAATATCTGGCTATGGACCGACAGGATTTAGCGAATAAATGCCTGGGACTTGTATATAAACTTTATATCTACATTGATATTGTCCTTTTTTTAGCTTTAGTCATCGTGTATTTCTTCATCCCTCAAATATATGAAGAATTGACACCTGACGAAATTGAACGGTTTAAGGTTGTTTATTCTATAGCTGCGGTTTACAGTGTCTTGTCCTTTCCTTTTATTCCGGTAAATGGTATTCTTACGGCTCATGAAAAAATCGTTCAATTGAAATTGGCCGATATCTTCCAAAAGCTGTTCATCGTGGGCACAATGACAGCATGCCTTTTGCTTGATTATGGACTATATGCTTTAGTCTTGATTAATGCTGTTGCTGGACTGTTATGTATCATATTTAAATTGGTATGTATAAAGCGTTATACGAAACAGACGGTTGCATGGAGTTATTCTTCCAAGACCGAATTAAAGAGTTTGGCATCATATTCAGGCTGGGTTACTGTCATCGCTTTAGCTCAAAGATGTATATTCAATTTGGCTCCAACCATTTTGGGTATCACATCCGGAACCGTGTCAATCGCAATATTGGGTATTGCTATGACAATTGAAGGATACTGCTTTACCTTCGCAAATGCTCTGAATGGAATATTCCTTCCTAAAGTTATGAGGATTTTAATAAAGGAGGACGGTAATATTCTTCCACTTATGATTCGGGTTGGGCGAATCCAGCTGCTGGTAATAGCTTTTATTATAATCGGTTTTATTTGTTTTGGCAATCAGTTTATCTATTTATGGGTTGGAGAGGATTTTAAGGCAAGTTATATATGTGCAGTCCTTCTAATTATCCCCTCACTATTTCATCTTCCACAAACCATCGGAAGTGAAGCGATATATGCTCAAAATAAGGTCAAGCAATTGGCCATAGTCTTTGTTGTTATGGCTATTTGCAATATAATAGGTGCATTTATCCTGTCTCCTTCATTAGGTGCTTTGGGCATTTGTATCTCTATATGCTTTGTTTATCTCATCAGAACTATAGGATTTGACCTGATTCTTTGGAAACAGATTAAAATCAATATATGCGATTTCTTCAGATCAAGTTTCGGCTCATTGCTACCCTCTTTATTAGGAATAGTATTGATCGGATTCATTATTACATATTTGATTCATCCCGGGACTTGGTTTAAATTGATAATCGATATTATACTATTTGCAATAGTATATTGGGGCGCCCTATATGTTTTCGGCATGAATAGCGAGGAAAAGAATCTGATTATGACTCCATTTAGAAGATTCTTGAGATTTTGTAAATAATTCATAATGAAAATAGTTCAAATAAATTCAGTTTGCGGGCAAGGTAGTACAGGACGAATTGCTGTGGATATAGCAATTGAAGTTGAACGCAGAGGACATGTTTGTTACATAGCATATGGACATGGCAATACTGATTATCAACGCAGTTATAAGATTGGGAATCGATTCGAACATCTTCTGCATAATATTTTATTCTCCCGCCTTTTAGGATTGCAGGGATACGGTTCTATCGTATCAACGTTAAAATTTGTCAAATGGCTTAAGAAAATAAAACCGGATATCATTCATATTCATAATCTTCATGCAAACTACATTAATTACAGGATTCTTTTTAAATATATAATCTCTCGCAAATTACCCGTGATATTTACATTGCATGATTGTCTGAACTTCACGGGGAAATGTACTAATTTCACAGCAAACTCTTGCAACAAGTGGAAACAGGAATGCCATAAATGCCCGCTATATCATAAGTCCGGAGTACCCAGTATTTTTTTTGACTGGTCAAGAAAAATGTTCAGAGACAAGAAAATGTTCTATTCACGGATTGAACGATGCAAAACCATTGCTGTTTCAAAATGGCTTAAAGAAATTGCATTTGAATCTATTCTAAATTGTAATGGGCACTCTGTTAGTTATATATATAACTGGATTGATCATCGTGTTTTCAAACCGGCAGATAAAGAGGAGATTGAAAGATTCTACCAAAAATACGATCTTCCACGCGATAAACGATATCTAATATCGGTGAGTCAGGAGTGGGATATGTCAGCGACCCGAACTGAAGATGCATTGGCAATTGCGGAAAAGCTGCCGGATGATTATTATCTTATATTAGTAGGCCGAATGAACAGATCTTTTGAGTTGCCTAAAAATATAATACACATCCCATACATATCATCGCAAATGGAATTAGCAATTGCATACTCATTAGCAGATGTTTATGTGCATCTTTCCATTCAGGACACCTTTGGCTTGGTGATCGGAGAAGCGATGGCATGCGGAACGATACCTGTTACATATAATAGCACTGCGTGTTCTGAAACACCGTCCTCGTTTGGCATTGTTGTACCGCCTCGTGATATCAATGCCATAATAAATTCATTATCTCTTATAGAATCGAAGAAAGCGCGTAGATTGGAGATGATCGAATTTGTAAAGAACACATACGACAAAACTATCAATATTGGTCAATATATCGAAACATATACAGAAATTGTACAGAATGAAATTTAGCATTATACTTCCCTGCTACAACGTTGAAAAATATATTCGCGCGTGTATTGATAGCATCTTGCAGCAAACCTATAAGGATTTTGAAGTCATTCTCGTGGATGATGGCGCCAGAGACTCCACTCCGCAGATTTGTGATGAATATGCCGAGAAGGATACCCGCGTCAGAACAATACATAAACCGAATGGAGGCCAGGCTGACGCTCGGAACATCGGCCTTGAAGCAGCTCAGGGCGATTACATTTGCTATGTAGACAGCGATGACTTCCTGGCAAACGACAACGTACTTCAACTTCTCGCAGACAAGACAGACGGGAATCCGGATATTGTTCACTACAAATTTCAAGAATGGTTCGAATCGGACGGACATATCGCACCATGCCGTTTCGACTATCGTATTCCGACCAAAGGGCGGTCTGTCGCTGATATCTATTGTGATCTCATCGATAAAGATGCATATTACAACAGCGCATGGAGCAAAATCATCCGCAGAGGCCTCTTGATGGAGAATGAAATCAGGTTTGAAAAGGGTATCGTAGGCGAAGACAACGAATGGTACTACCATGTGGTGATGGTGGCAAAGAGCCTGGCGCTTGTCGATGAACCGTTGTATATTTACCGCAGGCGTCAGGGAAGCACAACAACCGCGATCACACGGAAAAATCTTGTCGACCAGTTGCATGTACTTGACAAGTGGGAAAAAATCCTGCAAACAAAAGCGACGGACAGCCGAACCTCGGTCGTACGGAGCAGTCTTGCGAAACAATATTGCAGCGCCCTGATCATCTATGCGGGACTGAAGGATGTGTCCGACCTGTATCCCGAACTGAAACGGAAGTCCCATATGCTCCGGTACAGCCGGAACAAGCGGGTAATCGTATTTCGCCGAATGAAACGGCTTCTGGGCATTAAGGGGGTGATCGTTGCCTTGAAAACAGCGAAAAGATTGAGGTAATGGGAATCATACTGACATCGGACAAGAGAAAATGTCCGGAAATAGCGAACCTGGAGGTTGTCAACGTCAAGACCATCAGGCAATACGAGGGCAACACGAACGTAAAGGCCCTCATTTGTTCCCGGGATGTGGCTCGGGTCTGCCAGCACATGAATATTCCGAACCTGAAGGTGATACAACTCTTCAGTGCAGGATTTGACAACATCGATCCCGAACTTTTGCAATCGAAAGGTATCCACCTATGCAATGCTGCCAACGTATATAATGTCGGTATGGCTGAATTTGTGGTTTATGCAATGCTTATGCACGCCAAACGTTACAATCACAGCATCAAGAATCGCCGGTTGCGTCCTTTCAGAAACTATCATTATTTGACGGAATTATCGGACAAGACCGTCGGGATTCTCGGAGCCGGGAACATCGGAGGCCAAATAGCGAAACGACTGGAGGCTTTCGACATGCACGTTCTCGGTTATGACCTGCATACAGACGATCGGCCTCATTTTGAAAAAATCTATAATGAGACGCATCTTCAGGAATTTCTCGGCCGGTGCGATTATCTTGTGAACTGTATGCCTCTCTTCAAGAGTACGGAGGGTATGCTTTGCAAAAAGTGGTTTGACTTGATGAAATCGACCGTTACCATCGTGAATGTGGGCAGAAAGAAAATAATCAATGACAAAGATTTCATTGCATTCTTGAAATCGCACAAAGACGCAACGGCTGTACTCGACATGTTCGAGAAAGTTCCGAACCCACTCACCAATCCATATCGCAGGCTGTCAAACGTTCTGGTGCTTCCCGGAGTGACGGCCATTTCGCGAGAAATCGATAAAAAACTGTCCGTATTGATCGGGGAGAATATGAAACGGCTCCAATCCGGCGAACCTCTTCTCAACCAAATAGTATAAAACATGCAGGACAGAAAAATGTATCCTTCGTTGGATATCGTGAAGTTTATCATGGCATTGCTCATTCTGATGCAGCATACCGCCAACGAATGGGCGCATTCTACGGGTCTGGTGCACGCCTTTTTCGGTTTGGGCAACTTTGCGGTGCCATTCTTTTTCGCATGCAGCGGATTTCTCTTCTTTTCGAAGTTCAATACACTCGATAACCGGGGGCAGAAAGATTATTACAGAAAGTGGTCGATCCGCATTGGTAAGATGTACCTCGTATGGTCGTTGATCTACTTTTGTTTTGTATTTGCAGGATGGGTGGACCGCGGATTGAGCTGGGGGCAACCGGCCCAATACTTTCATCGAGCGTTGGTATTTTCAACGTATGCCACTATTTGGTTCTTGCCGGCTCTGTGGATAGGGGTCAGCATCGTGTATTGGATGAGACGTCATTGCATAAAGGCTGTTTTTTGGACAACGGTCATTGTACTCCTGATCGTAGGCAATTTGTTCGGCAGTTACAGCAATGTGATGACTCATAATGATGTCGTGAAATCCGTATATGACTGGTATATGGATGTATTCATCACGTGGCGAAACGGATTGTTCAATGCCGTGCCTTACATTGCCATCGGTCTATTGCTGGCGGACGATGGATTAAACAAAATTTCGATAAGGGTCTCTTTGCCGTTGACGGTCCTTTTTTGTGGTGCATTCATCATCGAGGCGTTTTGTATTACCCGCTTTCATTTCAGCACTGCAACCGATATGGGTTTTATGATGTATCCGGCTATCTTCTTCATGATGCATTCGCTCATTTTGTGGAGGTGGGTAAAGCCGCGTCCTATATGGATCCATTGCAGAAACCTGAGCATGTTGATCTTTCTCAGCCAGCGCCTGTTTCTTTCCGCTATCCCCGGAGTGTTGCCCGATCGCGTGAGCGAATGTATCAAGGCGTGGCCGGAACCGTATATATATCTGTTCTTCGCGGTGGTGGTGCTGTGCTTTTCAATAACGGTTGAAAGGCTGTCGGCGAAATATGGATTTCTGAAAATATTATGGTGATAAAAGATAATTTGCCCAAGGTGCTGATTGTCGGCATCAATGCCTGGAGAGAAGACGGAACAGCCCACACGCTGATGGACATCTTTCGCTGCTGGAATCCGGACAAGTTGGCTCTCGTATACAGTCGTGCCGATATGCCTGACACGACGGTTTGCAATCATTATTTTCAGATAAGCGAGACCCAAGTTATGAGGAGCGTGCTCCGACCCTGGATTCGCGTGGGGAAAGAGGTGCAGCGGCAGCCGGTTGGCACTCCTGCCGATGTGGAAGCGGAGCATGAGCGTTATGCCAGAGCGCACAAAAAGGCCTCCCCATGGATGCCTTTGGCCCGTGAAATGGTATGGAAACTCGGACATTGGAAAACAAAAGCGTTGAAGACGTTCGTAAAAAACTTCGATCCCGATATTCTGTTCATCCCGATCTATCCCGCCGTATATATGGGTTGGATCCAGAAATACATTATCAATCTCACGGGAAAACCGACGGTTTGCTATCTTGCGGACGACAACTACTCCTACGATTCATGCAAGGGTATTCTCCAGTATATTCATCGTTATTGGCTTCGTAGACAGGTAGGCCCCATCGCTCGCAAAAGCAATCAGATGTTCGTGATCGTGGATAAAGAAAAAGAAGATACGGACCGGCGTTTCGGGACGGATAGTGTAATTCTCACCAAAAGTATAGACTTTATCGGCAAGACATATGAGCATCACACCCCAGACATCCCGTTGAAATTCGTCTATACGGGCAGTTTGCTGATTGGTCGGGACAAGACACTGGCGCTGCTGGCGGATGCTATAAATCAAATCAATTCAGGCGGGGAAAGGGTCGAATTATATGTCTACTCACAGACCGAACCAAGCGATGATATCTTGAGACGGATAAATAATGGCGCGTCGCATTTTTGCGGTCGCATCGGGAGAGATGAGGTCCTGAAAGTGCAGAAAGAAGCCGATGTCGTTGTATTTGCAGAAGCTCTGGAAGGGAAAGATGCGAATGTGGCAAAATTGTCATTCTCAACAAAAATTACCGATTACTTATCCTCCGGAAAATGTATTCTTGCTATTGGCAGGGAATATATTGCTCCGATTGATTATTTTAATCGATATGACGCAGCCATTATAGCTCATTCTGAAAACGAAATCCATGAAGCCGTCATTAAGTTGATTAACAATCCGGAGCTGGTTGATTCATATGGAGAAAAGGCTTTCAATACTGCGAAGCGAAATCATGAACGAGATTTGCTGAACAAACGGTTTGTAACAACGATGCTAAAAGCTATAGAATAGCAATTTCTTATGTCGAAAAAAATATGCGCAATAACCACTGTTGAAATTACGCAAAGTAATTTTATGATTCCAGCAATGAGCCGGCTTAAACAGAATGGTTGGGAGGTGACATTGGTTTGTAATATGTCTCCTGAATTCATGATGCGTTATCAGGATGAATTCAATCTCATTAATATTCCATTCCATAGAGGCATTAGCATCCCGGATTTGCTGATTATGCCTTTTAGATTAGCCCGACTTTTTAAGAAAGAAAAATTCGACATCGTTCAGTACGCCACCCCGAACGCATCGTTATATGCATCTTTGGGCTCCAAATTCGCAGGAGTGAGACATCGGGTTTACTGCCAGTGGGGGATCAGGTATGTGGGAAGTCGAGGAATTATGCGTTCGGTTTTACGTTTGCTGGAAAAACTTACATGTGCAAATTCAACGGCTATAAGACCCGCAAGTAAGAAAAATATGGAATTTGCTATAGCAGACGGCCTTTATAAAGCAGACAAAGCTCGTGTAATTGGAGATGGCGGTTCAGTCGGAATTGATCTGGCACAATTTGATCTAAACAAAAAGAACATATTACGGGAACAAGTTTACGCAGAGTATCCTCAACTGAAAGACAAGACAGTTTTTGCTTTTGTCGGAAGATTGAATGTAGATAAAGGAATCTTTGAACTGTTGGACGCATTTGCCAAACTGCAAAATAAATATTCGCGGATTGCATTGTTGCTCATTGGTAATTTTGATGGGGATTTGCCCATACGCCTTCATGGTATCAGAAACAATCCGGATATTATCATTACCGGATGGATTGAAGATGTCCCAAAATATATTTCTGCAGCCGATGTAATGGTCCTTCCGAGTTATCGGGAAGGATTCAGTATGGTCATTCAACAAGCGATGGCAATGGCGATTCCTGTGATAACTACGGATATTCCAGGTCCTTCCGAGGTGATCGAAAACGGCATTTCTGGTTTATTGGTTCAGCCCAAAAGTACAGAAAGCCTATTTGATGCGATGAATTGGACTATTTCTCATTCCAAACAATGCCAAATGATGGGGGCTTCAGGACGGTTGCGTTGCGAAACCCTGTTTTCAAGAGATAGAATGCTCGGCCTTACGCTTTTAGACCGTGAAGATATACTAAAATCAGGTCCGGTTGACAAAAAGTAGGAATCAGGAGTAGCGTCGAATAAGTTCCATTCCGCGTCCTTTTGCTAATCCGCAGTGCACTTTGACATTGGACTTGATGCTTGAAAACATTTCCACCAATTCATTGTTTGTGTTAGGTGTGATTCACTCCTTGTTGTCATAGCATGTCATATAGATAGATTTCTTCTCGCATTCAGATATGCATTTGGGGACCCCAGATTCGCTGGAGTCTTCATACTCCCATTTCCGGAGTTCTCATTCCGGGCTTATGATGTGTTGCGCCAATAAAAACACTCCTTGACCATCGGTCCTATCATTGACAAACAATAAGCAATTCTCTTGACACTTCAATGTCAGGATTCCTTGTAAGACAATATAGAACTGGCTGTGCTGGACGAGATCGGGCTTGAGACCTCAACCTGATCGTGCAGACCGTCTCTATTGAAGGACTGTCGATGTTTTTGAGGTAACCTGCAATGATTCAGCGTTTCCGATGCTTACGCCGGAGAATCTCGTTCCTGGAAACCTCCTTTATCGTCATCAGGTCAAAGTCACGCCCTCGATAGGTTGCGGCCCCATCCGAGAATTTCAGAAAAGGCATTCTACCAGATCCCTGAAAAGTTATACAAATATAAAGAAATCAATAATAGTATGAAGCATTTAAAACTAATGATTCTGTGCGATGATCCGGAGTCAGCACAAATGGCTGAAAATGCTGGTATAGACCGAATCTTTTATGATCTGGAATATATTGGTAAAGCAGAACGACAGCATGGGCGTAACACCGTAAAATCCAATAATAAGATAGATGATCTTCCGGCGCTTCGCAAGGTCATAAAAAATTCTGAATTGTTAGTTCGAACAAACCCGATACATGCTTATTCAAAAGAGGAGATTGATAAAGCTATTGCTTATGGCGCAGATATTCTCATGCTGCCCATGACTATAGATCAGCATGATGCAGAGCAATACGTCAGTATGGTAGCTGGTAGAGTTAAGGTTTGTATTATGATAGAAACCGCAGCCGCCATGGCGCGATTGGACAAAATCATATCCGTTAAAGGCGTCGATGAGATATTTATCGGGCTAAACGATCTCCATATTAGTATGGGTCTTTCTTTTATGTTTGAGCTTCTGAGCGACGGGTTGGTGGAATATATCGCCGGCAAATGCAACAAAGCCGGTATGCCTTTCGGGTTTGGCGGTATTGCCCGTATCGGAGAAGGCGATCTGCCATCCGACGATATTCTCGGTGAGCATGTTCGCCTGGAATCCACCAGCGTAATCCTCAGCCGCACGTTCAAAGGGATCTCGGGAGTCGACAAGAACACTCGTCCGATTGACCTTGCTGAAGAAGTCGGGAAAGTCCGCACTCGTCTGGACGAGATCAGCCGGTGGGACGGGATGCAACACAAGGAAAACCGAGTGAGAATTGCAGAGGCAGTAGACAAGGTTATTGCGAAAATCTTGAGCAAATAAACCGGATATGACGACATCCCAAAAATTATACGTCTGTGGTGTCAAGCGACCGATCGGATTCCTTGGGGCGCTGGTTGCATTGGTTTTGCTGTCGCCGGTGTTCGTCGCAGCCGTGATTCTGCTGTGCTTCGCAAACAAAGGAGCCGGAGTTTTCTTCGTTCAACCTCGCCCGGGAAAGAACGAGCGGATATTCAAGGCTTTGAAATTTAAGACCATGACAGACGAACGCGATGCAGAAGGCAATCTGTTGCCGGACGCAGAGCGCTTAACCAAGGTGGGTAAGTTCATCCGTTCGACTTCGATAGATGAGTTGCCGCAGCTGATCAATATTCTGAAGGGCGATATGGCATTTATAGGTCCAAGACCGCTCCTGGTGCAGTACCTGCCTCTCTACAACAAAGAACAGCATCGTCGCCATGAAGTGACGCCGGGTATGAGCGGATGGGCTCAGGTGCACGGCCGTAATAATATCTCATGGGCAAAAAAATTCGAGTATGACGTGTATTACGTCGATCATATCGGGTTCGTGATGGATGTGAAAGTGTTCTTCATTACTATCAAAAAAGTGTTGTTTCGTGATGATATCAATCGGGACGGCCATGCAACAATGGAAGTATTCAATGGACATAACTAAACAGCGATGTATTTGTTCGGAGCAAGCGGCCACGGGAAAGTGGTCAAGGAAATATTGACGGCCAGGGGAGAACCGGTCGAAGCTTTTGTGGATGATAATCCGGACGTAAATGAATGGTCGGGGAGAAAGGTCCTGCATGATGCTGCGGGGCTGAGTCCGATGATCGTGAGCATCGGGCTCAATCAGATTCGGAAAAAAATAGTGGAGGGACTGACCTGCGAGTTCGGGACGGCCATTCATCCCTCCGCCATCGTCTCTTCCTCGGCGAGGATCGGCGAGGGAACGGTGGTGATGGCTGGGGCGGTGATCAATGCGGATGTCGTGATCGGCAAACATTGCATCGTGAACACGGGAGCTTCCATCGACCATGACTGCAGTTTGGGCGATTATGTGCACATCGCACCGAAATGCGCTGTCTCGGGAGGTGTTACCATCGGCGAAGGTACATGGGTCGGGGTCGGCTCGTGTGTGAAACAATGTCTGAAAATCGGTTCATGGAACATGATCGGGGCCGGGAGTGTCGTGGTAAAAGATCTGCCCGATGGCATTGTTGCATATGGAAATCCGTGTAAAGTACAACATATGAATGGACAAAAATCGGTAAAAAAAGGAATGCCAATGTCTGGTGAAAGGAACCGTATCTATCTCTGCCTGGCGCATATGTCGGGCAAGGAGCAACAATTTATCAAGGAGGCTTTCGACACGAACTGGGTGGTTCCCCTGGGGCCGAATGTCAATGCTTTCGAGGAAGACCTGAAACAATTCACCGGCGGAGGCAAAGAGGTCGTCGCGCTCGCGTCCGGCACAGCCGCCGTGCATCTGGCCCTGCTGGCCTGCGGGGTAGGTCCAGGCGATGAGGTGCTCGTCCAAAGTTTTACCTTCTGCGCCTCTTCGCATCCCGTAACTTATCTCGGCGCCACGCCCGTCTTCGTCGATTCGGAGCCTGCAAGCTGGAACATGGACCCCGGACTGCTTGAAAAGACTATCGAAGAGCGTATCGCCAGGACGGGCCGGAAACCGAAGGCGATCGTCCCTGTTGCCTTATACGGCATGCCTTACAGAATCGACGAGATTATGTCCGTTGCCGATAAATACGGCATTCCGGTCATCGAAGATGCCGCCGAAGGCTTCGGTTCAAAGTTCGACGGGCGTGTGCTCGGGACGTTCGGCAAATACGGCGTTCTGTCGTTCAATGGCAATAAGATGATCACCACGTCGGGCGGCGGCGCGCTGATCTGTCCGGATGCCGAGGCAAAGAAGCAGATCATGTTCTACGCCACGCAAGCCCGTGAAGCCTATCCCTATTACCAGCACGAGCAGATCGGATACAATTACCGGATGTCGAACATATGCGCCGGAATCGGCCGTGGGCAGATGACCGTTGCCGACGAGCATATCGCTCACCACAAACATGTTTGCCGGCTCTACAAGGATCTGCTGTCCGGAATTCAGGGTGTTGAGCTGCATGAAAACCCGTCGCCGCGTTACGACAGCAACTATTGGCTCTGTACGATCCTGCTCGATCCCTCCTTGCACGTAAAAGGAGAAGAACATGCCTATGATACGGCTGTCGAGGGAGCAGTCGGCGGGGCGGCCGGAGTAACGCATGCCGCCGGGGAGCTCCATACGGCCAGCGAACCGAACCCGAACGTCGAGGCGATGCGTATGGCACTGGATGCGGCAGGCATCGAATCGCGGCCGCTGTGGAAACCGATGCATCTGCAACCGGTTTATGCCAGGAATCCGGCTTATGTGAACGGCGCGAGTGAATCGCTGTTCAAACGCGGTCTGTGTCTGCCCAGCGGGCCCTATGTTTCGGACGAAGACGTACAATACATTGTCGATCAGATACGGAAAGCACGCGAATAGAAATTCAGCGACACCTTCTGTTCCCGGGCGCATTCGCGCACGAGGCTTTGCCGCAGGCGGACGATGACGAACCGGATAAAAAGCGCACCCCGAAATCCCTTTCCGGATTTTCGGGGTGCGCTTCATTCGGGCGGGCGGCTGTCCGGCGCGTTATCGGGCGGGATGTTCCGGGCGTTTGTTGAAAATGGCCTTGATCCGGTCCATGTCGAACTTGGCCGAGCGGTCGTAGCAATAGATGCCGTTCTGTTCCTGTTCCACGTCCGTGAGCTGGGTGTAGCAATAGCCCCACACCTGTCCGGAGAGCGAGAGCAGCGCGTCTACCTGGCCTTCGAGCCGCGTGTAGAACTCTTCGAGCGTACGGGGCGCCTGTCCGTAACCCCACGATTCGGTCTGGGAATCCGTGGCCTGCTTCTCCTGGTCCTTCACCCATTTGATGCCGCCGAATTCATCGACCAGGTAGGGGCACGAGCCATCGTACTGCGGCCAGGCGTAGTTTGCGGTCGCCTTCACCTCGTTGAATCCGATGTTGCGCGTCTGGTCGCGGGTCGTCCGCAGGCGGGGATGGAAGAACGTGCCGTCGCTGAAGATTTTCTCTTTCAGTTTGGCCGGGTTCTGCTCGTAATTGTGGACGGCCCAGATGTCGGTCCTGACGACGGCGCCGCCGCTGACGGTGTTGACGGGGCGCGTCGGGTCGAGGCGTCCCGTCAGGTCGTAGACGTCGGAGGCGAAGCGCGGGAACTGCGTGTTGTCGGGCCACCACTCCTCGTTCATCGGCGTCCACGTCAGCAGCGAGGGGTGGTTCCGGTCGCGGACCACGCATTCGGCCCATTCGGAGAGGAAGTTGCGGGCCGTTTCCACGTCGTTGGCATTCATTCCCCAGCTGGGGCTTTCGCCCCAGGTGATGTAGCCGAGTCTGTCGGCCCAGTAATAGTAGCGTTCCTCGAAAACCTTCTGATGCAGGCGCGCGCCGTTGAACCCGGCGGCCAGTCCCAGTTCGATGTCGCGGCGCAGGGCGTCGTCCGACGGAGCGGTCCAGATACCGTCGGGGTAGAAACCCTGGTCGAGCACCAGCCGCTGGTAATAGGGTTCGTTGTTGAGGTAGATTTTGTTGCCTTCGATGTGGACCTTGCGCATCCCGACATAGGATTTCACGGCGTCGAGCACCTGGCCGTCGGGGGCGACCACCTCGTAGGTCAGGTCGTAGAGGAACGGGTCTTCGGGACTCCAGAGCCGGGCCTTTTTGACCGGGATGACGACGACGCTGCTGTTCGACGCCCGGACCTGCCGCGTGCCGACGACCTTGCCGCCGTCCCGAAGGGTCACCCGGAGCGTGTTCGGGCTTTCCCGGAAGAACTGCGGGGCGACGATCAGCTGCTGCTGGTCGATGTCGGTCGTCATTTGGACGCGTGCGAGGGCTTCGGGAGCCACGGCCTCCATCCACACCGTCTGCCAGATGCCTGTCGTGCGGGTGTAGTCGCAACTGTGCGAGGCGTATTGCAGCGACTGTTTGCCGGCAGTCTGTTTGCCGCTGCGCAGGTCGCTCGTGGCGAAGACGACCAGACTGTGGCTGCCGCCCGGCTTCACGAATGCGGTGATGTCGTAGGAGAACGACGTGCTGCCCCCGAAGTGGCGGCCGACGAAGCGTCCGTCGACATACACCTCGGAGGTGTAGTACACGGCTCCGAAGTTGAGCATCACGTTGCGTCCCGACCAGTCTGCCGGAATGTCGATCGTACGCTGGTACCAGATGCGGCCGATGAAGTCCGTGTGGCCGACGCCCGAGAGCTTGCTCTCCGGGGCGAACGGCACGATGATTTTGCCGTCGAATCCCTTCGAGCCGGCGTAGCCGCGCTCCAGGCCGCTTGCGCCGAAATCGAACGTGTAGGTCCATTCGCCGTTCAGGTTGATCCAGTCCGTCCGCTCGAACTGCGGGCGGGGATATTCCGGGCGGGGGATCTGCGAAAACAGACACGCGGCCTGAAGCAGGAAAAAGAGGGTGATTGCGGTTTTCTTCATGGTTGTTTTTGGTTGGTTTGCTTGTTTTCGGGGTGGTTATTCCGGTGCGATGTCGAACCGGCCGGGCGGCTCCGTGCGCTGCGCCCCGGCGAGCGGCGGCAGCATGCCGCAAGGGAGCAGCAGCAGGATGTGCGCATGTTTCATGGCTTCGTCTATGGGTTTGCTGTGCCGAAGTTACGAAACTTTTTCGGAATACGGACCGTTCCGGCTTGCGGGCCAGAGGTTAATTTTGCAGGGGAACAGGCTGAAGACCCGAAAAAAATAGACTATATTCGTACGATCAAAACTGCCCGACTGATAGGAAAAAGAGACTTCTTGCACTGTTGGGGGGCTGCACCTTCGTCGGAGCGCAGGCCCCGTGGCCGACGCTTGTCAACGGGCGGAACCTGAAAGGCTGGAAGACGGTCGGCGGGACGGAATCGTTTTTGTGCTATATTTACGGATAAAACGAATGCGGTTATGGAACGGGAGAATGTCTTTCATATCAAAAACATGGTTTGCAACCGCTGCATTCTGGTCGTCACCCGGCTGCTCGAAAAAGCGGGGTTCACGCCCCTCGATGTCGGACTGGGAACGGCCGTCGTGCAGGAGAAGCCCGGCCGGGAGCAGAGGGAGGCGTTCCGCAAACTGCTCGAAGCCTACGGGTTCGAACTGATCGACGACAGCCGGATGCGCCTCATCGAGCAGATCCGGACGGCCGTGATCGAATTGGTGCATTACAGCGAAGATGCCTCGAAAGTCAACCTGTCGGATTACCTGCGCGAACGCTGCCACCGTGATTACAGTGCGTTGAGCAAGCTCTTTTCGGAGGTCAACGGCATCAGCATCGAGAAATACTTCCTCGCCCAGCGGATCGAGCGGGTCAAGGAACTGCTGGCCTACGGCGACCTGACCGTCAGCGAGATCGCCGACAAACTCCGTTATTCGAGCGTGGCGCACCTCAGCGCCCAGTTCCGCGCCCAGACCGGGATGTCGCCCACTGAATTCCGCCGGCTGAAAGGACGCGGCCTGAAACCGCTGGATGAAGTGTAGGTATAAATCATATCCATAATTCTGTAACACCCGGAGCGTGTCGGGACCTTACCTTTGTTCCCATGGAAAAGAGTAAGATCATCACGAATATGTTCCCGGTCGCAGGCATGAGCTGCGCTTCGTGCGCAGTCCGGGTCGATAAGGCGCTCAACGGCCTGCCGGGCGTCGAGTCTGCGCATGTGAACTACGCTTCCGCTACGGCGCGGGTGGCCTACCGTCCGGGCGAGTGCTCTCCCGGGGTGCTGAAGCGGGCCGTGCAGGCGGCCGGTTACGACCTGCTGACCGACGCGGAAGGCCCGGCGGAGGACGAGGCGGCGCACGTCCGTGCGGCGCATTACCGGGCGCTCAAACGGCGGACTCTTTGGGCGGCGGGGCTTTGTCTTCCGATTGTGGCCGGAGGTATGCTGTTCATGGACGCTCCGGCCGTGAAATACGCCGTGTGGGCGCTCTCCACCCCGGTCGTTTTCGGACTGGGACGGGAGTTCTTCGTCAACGCCTGGAAACAGCTCCGCCACGGGGCGGCCAACATGGATACGCTGGTTGCCGTCAGTACCGGAATCGCCTATCTGTTCAGCCTTTTCAACCTGTTTTTCCCGGAATTTTGGCTGTCGAGGGGCATTGAGCCGCACGTCTATTTCGAGTCGGCGGCCGTCATCGTCGCCTTCATCCTGCTGGGGCGGCTGCTTGAGGAGCGGGCGAAGCGCAGCACGACGACGGCCATCGCGAAACTGATGGGCCTGCAACCGAAAACCGTCACGGTGATCACCCCTTCGGGCGAACGCTCCGTGCCCGTTGCGGAGCTTCGCGCCGGGGATCTGGTCGCCGTGCATCCCGGCGAACGCATCGCCGTGGACGGCACGGTGGCCGAAGGCGCGTCGTATGTCGACGAGAGCATGCTCAGCGGGGAACCGCTCCCCGTCTGCAAGCAGGAGGGTGCGGCGGTGTTCGCCGGAACGATGAATGGCAACGGTGCGTTCCGTTTCCGGGCCGACAGGGTGGGGCAGGACACGGTGCTGGCCCGGATCATCCGCATGGTGCGGGATGCGCAGGGCAGCAAGGCCCCCGTGCAGCGAACCGTCGACCGGATCGCCGGCGTTTTCGTTCCCGCCATCATCGTCCTCGCCGTGCTGACCTTCGCGGCGTGGATGCTCTTCGCGCCGGAGGAGGGCTTCACCCGCGGGCTGCTGGCGCTGGTGACCGTGCTGATCATCGCGTGCCCCTGTGCGCTGGGGCTGGCTACGCCCACGGCCCTCATGGTCGGGATCGGCAAGGGCGCCGGACAGGGCATCCTCGTCAAGGACGCTGCGAGCCTGGAGGTGGCCCGGAAGGTCGACACCGTGGTGCTGGACAAGACCGGAACGCTCACCGAAGGCCGTCCGTCGGTCGTGGACGCTGCGTGGGCCGAAGGGTCGGAGACGGCGCGGCGGATTCTGTTCAGCCTCGAAAAACGCTCGGGGCATCCGCTTTCGCAGGCCGTCGTCGAATCGCTCGGCGGGGAGCGGGACGTTCCCGTGACCGGGTTCGAAAGCATTCCCGGGCAGGGTATCCGGGGCGTCGCGGAGGGGCGGACCTGGTATGCCGGGAACGACGCGCTGCTGTCCCGCCACGGCATCGTGCCCGACGCCCGTCTGCAACGGCTGGCCGAAGGGTGGATGCAGGAGGCGAAGACCGTAGTTTGGTTCGCCGACGAGGAGCGGACGCTCGCCGTGCTCGCCCTTGCCGATGCGCTGAAACCCTCGTCGGCCGGGGCCGTCGCCCGGCTGCACGCGCTGGGAATCACGGTCTGGATGCTGACGGGCGACAACGCCGGTTCGGCGCGTGAAACGGCCCGGAAAGCCGGGATCACCCGTTTCCGGGCGGGCGTCCTGCCGCACGAAAAGGCCGGATTCGTCCGGCAGTTGCAGTCCGAAGGCCGGACGGTGGCCATGGCCGGCGACGGGATCAACGACAGCGCGGCTCTCGCGCAGGCCGATTTGAGCGTCGCCATGGGGCAGGGGAGCGACATTGCGATGGATACCGCGATGGTGACGATCCTCTCGTCGGACCTCCGGAAAATCCCGGAGATGATCCGGCTGTCGCAACTCACCGTGCGGACGATTCGCCAGAACCTCTTCTGGGCCTTCATTTACAACCTCGTCGCCATTCCCGTAGCGGCCGGGGCGCTCTATCCCCTCTGGGGGTTTCTGCTCGACCCGATGATCGGCGGGGCGGCCATGGCCTTGAGCAGCGTGAGCGTCGTGGCCAACAGCTTGCGGCTGAAACGCCGGCGGATCGGCGATGAGTGTGAACATGACGAACCGGTTGAAACCGAAGAAAAGATGAAAAAGGAATTTATCGTGGACGGCATGACGTGCAATCATTGCCGGATGCATGTGGAACATGCGCTGAACGCCCTCGACGGCGTGAAGGCGGTCGTGACGCTGGACCCTCCGGTGGCCGCCGTGGAGTACTCCGGGCCGGAAGTCGGCCTCGGGGAGTTGCAGAAGGCCGTTACGGAGCGGGCCGGGGAGTATACCCTGCGGGCGCGGTGACGACGGACGCCCCTGCGCAGGCGGGGCGTTTTTTTCGTGCCGCGCCGCATCTTTCCGGCGAATGTCCGGCGGAAAATGCGTTTTAGCATTAACTTTGCTGTCGGATCGTGTAAAGTATGCTGATGGAGACTCTTTCCCGTTGGATCGGCGGCGTGAACGACGTGCTGTGGACCTATGTGCTGGTCGCGGCGCTCTTGGGGTGTGCCGTGTGGTTCACCCTGCGCACGCGGGGCGTGCAGTTCCGCCTGCTGGGCGAGATGATGCGCGTGCTGGGCGAGTCGGCCGGAAGCGGCCCGAAGGGCGAGCGGCACGTCTCGTCGTTCCAGGCTTTCGCCGTGTCGCTGGCCAGCCGCGTCGGCACGGGGAATCTCGCGGGCGTCGCCACGGCCATCGTCGTCGGGGGACCCGGCGCGGTCTTCTGGATGTGGGTCATCGCCCTTGTGGGCGCCGCGAGCGCTTTCGTCGAGTCGACCCTCGCGCAGCTTTACAAACGCCGCGGCAGGGACTCTTTCATCGGCGGCCCGGCCTACTACATGGAACGCGGTCTCGGGCGGAGGTGGATGGGCGTGCTGTTCGCCGTGCTGATCTCCGTGACCTTCGGATTCGCCTTCAACTCGGTGCAGAGCAACACGATCTGCGCCGCGTGGGAGGGAGCTTTCGGCGCCGATCGTGTGTGGGTGGGCGTCGTGCTCACGGCGCTGACGCTGCTCATCATCTTCGGCGGCATACGGCGCATTGCGCGTGTCAGCGGCGTGATCGTCCCGATTATGGCGCTGGGGTACATCGTGCTGGCGCTGGGCGTCGTGCTGTTCAACCTCGGGCGGCTGCCCGAAGTGCTGGAACTGATCGTCGCCGACGCTTTCGGCTGGGAGCAGACGCTGGGCGGCGCGGTCGGCGCGGCGTTGATGCAGGGCATCAAGCGGGGACTTTTCAGCAACGAGGCCGGTATGGGTTCGGCCCCGAACGTCGCCGCCACGGCCCACGTTTCGCACCCCGTGAAGCAGGGACTTATCCAGACCCTCGGGGTCTTCACCGATACGCTCGTCATCTGCACCTGCACGGCCTTCATCATCCTGTTCGGGGGCGTTCCCGACGCTTCGCTCAACGGCATTCAGCTGACGCAGGCGGCTCTGGAGAGCGAGATCGGTCCTGCGGGCGGGGTGTTCGTCGCCGTGGCGATCTTCCTGTTCGCCTTTTCGTCGATCATCGGCAATTATTACTACGGCGAAGCCAACATCCGCTTCATCACTCCGCGGCCGTGGGCGCTGACGCTCTACCGGATGCTGGTCGGCGCGATGGTGCTCTTCGGATCCTTGGCGACGCTCGATCTGGCATGGAGCCTGGCCGATGTGACGATGGCGCTGATGACGCTGTGCAATCTGGCGGCGATCGTGCTGCTGGGCCGTCAGGCCTTCCTGCTGCTGGCCGACTACACGGCCCAGAAGCGGCAGGGCATCAAAAATCCGGTCTTCACGAAAGACCGGATTCCCGAATTGAAAGACAAGGCCGAGTGCTGGTAGCGCATTACTCCACCAGCCGGCGCGTCACGCTCCACCGCTGCATCAGCCGCACCACCGCCCAGCTCACGGCGAAGGCTCCGCAGGCGATCAGCGCGATGCGCGCCAGCGCGGGAAGTCCCGGAATCCGCTGCACGAGGTCGTAGCCGGCCTGAACGAAGATGAAGTGGCAGAGATAGATGCCGAACGTCGCGCCCGCCAGCCGCGAGAGCCATGCGCGGGGCCGTGCGGCGGCCTTCTGCACGAGGATGAAGACCGGGGCGGTCATCATAAAGACGTTGATGCCGGCGAAATACCAGACGATTTCGAGGTAGGCGTAGTTGCCCGGGAAATGCTTCTGCATCACCACGTAGCCCAGCCCCGTGGCGAGGTATCCGGCGAGGAAGGTCGGGATGCAGATGGCCAGCGTCCTGCGCCAGCTCCACGCGGGCGGGAATTTCACGAGATAGAAGGCCAGTACGAGGTAACCGGCGAATCCCGAGACGTAGTGGAACGTGCCGAACCCGTTCCAGTCGCAGACGCCGTAAAGCCCCGTGTTGCCGTAATTGCCCGTGTAGCCCAGCGCCGGGGCGAGCATCTTCACGTAGGGCAGCAGCAGCGTCAGGCCCCAGATCGCGAGGACGCTCTGCAACTCGCGCCGCGAGGCCCGTTCGAGCCACGGGCTGATCAGCGGCATGATCAGATAAAGTCCTATCAGCATATAGAGATACCAGAGCGGCGTGGTGTCGTAGCAGAAGTTGAAGACGAAGGTCCACATCTTGTGCAGCGTCGCTTCGCCGGTGAACAGCGCGGGGTCGATCGACGGACTGGAGGTCCCGACGTAGCGCATATACAGGTAGTAGAGCACGGGTAGCGTCAGCGACCAGAAGACCAGCGCCAGGAGGACGCGGCCGATCCGCTTGCGGTAGAAAGCCCCCGTTCCGGTCCGCACGGGCAGCAGCAGCACGCCCGACATCATCACGAACAGCGGCACGCAGGCCCGGACGAAACTGCCTGCCAACGCTCCTTGCAGGAAGGTGGCGCGGTCGCTGTCGAACACGGCGACGAAGGCGTCGCAGCTGTGGGAGAAGACCACCAGAAAGCAGGCGATCACGCGCAGGAGGTCCACCCAGCCGATGCGTTCGCGGGCCGGGACGTTCAGGTCGGGAAGTCGGTTCTTCATTGTCGCAGAAATGGATTTCCGGCGAAGGTACGAAAAAAATCCGGGACCGCCGTGCGTTTTCGCCGCGGCGTCCCGGATTTTTGGTTGTCCGCACTCCCTCCGGCGGACGTCCCCTTCGGGTCAGTTGACCACCACCGTCGGGAAGTATTCGCGCAGCAGGGCCGCGGCGCGGTCGAGCTGTTCGGGGGTGTTCTCCCGCACGTCGCGGAGTTTGTACTCCAGCCCCATCGCCTCGTACTTATGCACTCCGAGGGTGTGGTAGGGGAGCAGTTCGACCCGCTCGACCGACTTGTAGCCGCCGAGGCGTTCGCCCAGCGCACGGATGTCGGCTTCGGCGTCGCTGATGCCCGGAACCAGCACGTAGCGTAGCCAGAAGGGTTTTCCGTGGGCTTCGAGCCAGGCGGCCGTGCGGAGCGTCTGCGCGTTTTCGCGTCCGGTGAGGGCGCGGTGGCGTTCGGAATCGGCCTGCTTCACGTCCAGCAGCACCAGGTCGACCAGCCCCAGCAGCTCCTCGACGGCCGGGTTCCACACCCCGCCGTTCGAGTCGATGCAGACGTGGATGCCGGCCTCCTTCAACGACTTTACGAGCGGAACAAGTTCCGCGGCCTGGAAGGTGGGTTCCCCGCCCGAGAAGGTCACGCCGCCGCGCCGCCCGAAGAAGGGCTTCTGGTCGACGGCCATGCGCAGGATCTCCGCAGGGTCGGTCAATGTGCCCGCTCCGGCCTCGATCGTGTCGGGGTTGGCGCAGTAGAGACAGCGGAAATTGCAGCCTTGGAGGAAAACGACGAGCCGGAGTCCCGGCCCGTCGAATGTTCCCATGGATTCGTAAGAATGTACACGAAGCATGATTGTTCCTTGTTTTTGAATAAGGGGGTTCGGGCGCAAACCGGGTTCCGGTATGCAAATCCTGCGCCCGCCCCTAAAAGCGGCTTTTCAAGCCGTTACATCCTTTCGTGGAAGCTGCGGCTGATGACTTCGAGCTGGTGTTCGCGGCTCAACTTGGTGAAGTTCACGGCGTAGCCCGAGACGCGGATCGTCAGCTGCGGATATTTCTCGGGGTGCTCCATGGCGTCTTCGAGCATCTCGCGGTTCAGCACGTTGACGTTCAGGTGGTGTGCGCCCTTGGTGAAATAGCCGTCGAGCATCGTCACGAGGTTCTCGATACGCTCTCCGGCCGTCGGGCCGAGCGATTTGGGCACGATCGAGAAGGTGTTCGAAATACCGTCCTGCGAGTCGCGGTAACGCATCTTGGCCACCGAGGCGAGCGAAGCGATGGCGCCGCTCTTGTCGCGGCCGTGCATCGGGTTGGCTCCCGGGGCGAAGGCCACGCCCTTGAGGCGTCCGTCGGGCGTTGCGCCGGTCTTCTTGCCGTACATCACGTTCGAGGTGATCGTCAGCAGCGACAGCGTCGGGCGGGCGTTCTTGTAGACGGGCAGCTTCTTCAGCTCCTCGCTGAAGTAGTAGACGAGATCCACGCCCAGGTGGTCGACACGGTCGTCGTTGTTGCCGTAGCAGGGGAATTCACCCTCTATGTCGAAGGCTTCGGTGAGACCCTCGGCGTTGCGGCGGGGCGTCACGCGGGCGTATTTGATGGCCGAGAGCGAGTCGAGGGCGATCGAGAGACCGGCCACGCCGTAGGCGAGATTGATGCGGGGATCGGTGTCGACGAATGCCATCTGGGCCTTCTCGTAGTAGTACTTGTCGTGCATGTAGTGGATGATGTTCATGGCCTCGTTGTAGACGCGGGCGATCTCCTTGAGCACCATCTTGTAGTTGCGCATCACCTCCTCGAAGCGCAGCGGACCCTCCGACAGCGCCGGAATGCCCTTGACCATCAGCGTGCCGGTGTTCTCGCAGCGACCTTCGTTAATGGCCAGCAGCAGGGCCTTGGCCAGGTTGGTGCGGGCGCCGAAGAACTGGATCTGGCGGCCGATGTCCTGGAACGAGACGCAGCAGGCGATGCCGTAGTCGTCCGAGTGGCGCACTTCGCGCATCAGGTCGTCGTTCTCGTACTGGATCGAGCTGGTGTCGGCCGAAACCTTGGCGCAGAAGTCCTTGAATCCCTGCGGCAGCTCGGGGCTCCAGAGAATCGTGAGGTTCGGTTCGGGCGAAGGACCGAGGTTGTAGAGCGTTTGCAGGAAGCGGAACGAGGTCTTCGTCACCTTCGTGCGACCGTCGTTGAAGCGTCCGCCGATGGCCTCGGTCACCCACGTCGGGTCGCCGGCGAAGATGTCGTTGTAGGACTGCATGCGCAGGTGGCGCACCATGCGCAGCTTGATGACGAACTGGTCGATCAGCTCCTGGGCGAACGACTCGTCGATCGTCCCGTGCGCGAGGTCGTATTCGATGAAGATGTCGAGGAACGACGATACGTTGCCCAGCGACATGGCGGCTCCGTCCTGCTCCTTGACGGCGGCCAGGTAGGCCATGTAGACCCACTGCACGGCCTCCTGCGCCGAATGCGCCGGACGGCTGAGGTCCAGTCCGTAGTATTCGCCCATCGTGCGGATGTCCTTCAGGGCCTTGATCTGCTCGGCGACCTCTTCGCGCAGGCGGATGCGGGCGTCGGTCATCGGGCCGGTGAGGTTGCGGAGGTCCTCCTGCTTGGCCTCGATCAGGCGGTCGGTTCCGTAGAGGGCCAGACGGCGGTAGTCGCCGATGATGCGGCCGCGGGCGTAGTTGTCGGGAAGACCCGTCAGGAAGCCCAGCGAGCGGAACGAGCGGATCTCCTCGGTGTAGACGTCGAACACGCCGTCGTTGTGCGTCTTGCGGTAGTGGGTGAAGATGTCCTTCACCTTCTCGTCGACCTCCACGCCGTTCTCCTTGCAGGCGCGCGATACGACGTTGATGCCGCCGAAGGGTTTGATGGCGCGCTTGAGCAGTTCGTCGGTTTGCAGGCCCACGATCAGCTCGTTTTCGCGGTCGATGTAGCCGGCCTTGTGCGAGGTGACGGTCGAAACGGTCTTGTTGTCCAGCGCGCGGACGCCGTTATGCTGACGCTCCTCTTCGAGGGCCTTGAGGCAGAGGTTCCAGATGTGCTTCGTTCGCTCGGTAGGTCCTGCGAGGAACGAGGCGTCGCCCAGGTAGGGGGTGATGTTTGTCTGTACGAAGCTCGTCACGTTGATCTCTTTGCTCCAAAGCCCGTCGATAAAGGTTTTGTTCAGTTCCATAGATGATATTGTTCGTTTTGAGATGATAATTGTCCTATTTCGGTCGGCAAAGATACGTTATTTTTTTCACACCGGCCAAAGAGCGGTTACAATTTTTTATAAAAATTTAAAAAATACCTACGATCAGGTATTGACGGCGCCTTCCGGGACATGCAATAGTTACAGGAAGGCGTTGCGGCGTTTGTGGCCCTGCTTTTGCAGGAGCGGGAGTGTATAAATACGAAAAACGATGAAAAGATTCTGGATTGCCCTGCTGGGTGCGGGGCTTTTTGCGACGGCGGCGTTCGCCGGCGGTGACGAAGTTCCGGTCAGGATGCACGAACTGCCCGATGCGGCGAAGACGTTGGTGAAAAAGTATTTTCACGACATCGAGGTGGTTTCCGCCACGATGGAGAAGGGCGTGGCCCCGAGCTATGAGGTGAAGCTGGCCGACGGTACGAAGATCGACTTCGACGCCCGCGGCGAGTGGACCGATGTCGAGCGGCCGGGGGGTGTCGTGCCCGACGGGCTGATTCCGCAGCCGATCCTGAAATTCGTGGCTGCGAACTATCCGGGGCGGCACGTCCGGGGTGTCGAACGCGACGGCCGCAACCATGAGGTCTCCCTCGACAATGGACTGGAACTGAAATTCAACCGCCGTTTCCGGCTGGTGGAGACCGATCACTGACGGCCGACGATTGGTGCGGCGGATTACGGCCCGGGGGTTTGAGTTGCGCATCCGGCCCCCGGGTCCCGCCGCTTTGTAAGGTGAAAGGTGAAGGGTGAATTTTTCATTTACAACCTTTCACCTTTGGCTTTGATAAAAAGCGTATCTTTGCAGCGTAAATCCCGATAACGATGGAAGAACTCTCGCTTACGACCCCCGCCCTGCTGTTTTCAGCCGTGTCGCTGATTCTGCTGGCCTACACCAACCGGTTTCTGTCCTATGCGCAATTGGTGCGCACGCTCAAGGAGCAGCATTTGCAGCACCCCTCGAAGGTGACGCGCGCGCAGATCGACAACCTCCGCCGGCGGCTCCACCTCACGCGCACGATGCAGTTGCTGGGCGTCACGAGCCTGTTCCTGTGCGTGGTGACGATGTTTCTGATCTACGTGGGGCTGATGCTGCTTTCGGCTTATGTCTTCGGTGCGGCGTTGCTGCTGCTGGTCGGTTCGCTGGGCGTTTCGATCTGGGAGATTCAGATCTCGGTCCGGGCGCTGGAGATTCACCTCAAGGATATGGAGAACCCGCTTGACAAGCGGGATTCGGAATAATTGTCTGGTCGTGTTCAAGCCGCCCTTTTTTAAGGGTGATTTAGCGAAGCGGCATCTTTTGACAAAAACGAAGATGCCGCGACGTCGCGTCACTGCATCTCCCACTAACCTACTTATGTAACCTAAAACCAACTTGTGAATCCGGTTCTCCGGTTTTCACAGTGCAAAGATACGGGTCCGTCGTTTCGCTGAAATGACGGACCCGTTGCATTTTCGTTACACGGCGCTTTTTGAAGCTCTCCTTTTCAAAGGAGGGTTTGGGTGGATTGTCTGCACGATGGCGTATCGGCATTATTTTTTGGCCTCCAGAAAATATTGCTGCGATTTGAGCAGGTTGCGCGACTGGAGCATCATCGTCTTCGTCTCGTTGAGGATCGTGAGGTAGAGCACCCCGGCGCGGGTGCTGCCCGACGGGACGTCGTTGATGCGCCGCAGCTGGCTCTTGATCGCCTCGACGATCGTGTCGAAGAGCTTGTCGCGCATTTCGAGCACCAGATCGAGGTCCGAGAAATCCTTCGTCGCCAGCATGTCGTTGATCTTGTCGAAAATCGCCTCCACCTGGTCGTTCACGCGCATCAGGTCGACGATCTGCTCCTTCGACATGCCCTCGTGGTTGTTGTCGATGTGTTCGAATGCCGGGCGCGTGATGTGGATCAGGGCCTTGGTCACCTCCGAAAGGTAGTCCGTGACCTGCACGTAGAAGTGTCCCGTGTCGATGTCGCACCGTTGCAGGCGGCGCAGCGTCGGCATGACGTTGTATTTGCGGATGCGGGCCTCTTCGAAAAGGCGGTTCGAGTCGCGCACCATCTCCTTGAGCACCTTGCGGTTCTCCTTGAAGACGGCTACCAGCGTGCGGTTGTAGATGCGCGTGACCTCCTGCATCGTCGTGCAGACCTCGCCGATGCAGGCGCACAGCACCTCGTCGGGGGTCTCGGCCGTTTCGAGCGGCAGCAGGGCCTTTTCGGCCTCCTCTTTCAGTCCGGGCGTCTTGAGGTGGCTGCGGACGAGCAGCCAGGCGCAGAGCGCCGTGAGGGCCGCCACGGCGATCCAGCCGCCCCACAGCAGCAGGGCTGTCACGGCCAATGCGATGAGGAATCCTCCGAGCGCCGTGATGAACCACCCCGAGATGACGGCCATCACGCCCGTGATGCGGTAGACGGCGCTTTCGCGGCCCCACGAGCGGTCGGCGAGCGACGATCCCATGGCCACCATGAAGACCACGTAGGTCGTCGACAGCGGCAGTTTGTAGGAGGTGGCGATGGCGATCAGGATCGACGCGGCGGTGAGGTTGACCACGGCGCGGACCATGTCGTAGGGGGCCGACGAGCGCTCCTCGGCAGGGAGCGGCTCGAAACGCCGGTCGATGGCCTTCTGAACCCGCGCCGGAATCAGCCCGGTCCACATCGTGTTCATCACCAGCGTCGCGCGCACCAGACTGCGCGAAATGAGGGTCGAGCCGAAGCGTTCGTCGCCCTCGTGCTGCGAGGCGAGCGACAGTTCGGTTTCGGTGACGTGCTGCGACTTTTTCGAGAAGAACAGCGTCAGCACCATGATCAGTCCCGAGACGCCCAGCAGCAGGAAGTTGGCCCGGGCGGGAGCTTCGAGCGCCCCCATCATCATCGTTTCGCTGCCCGCCTCGCCGGCGATGCGCCAGGCGTCGTAGCCGGCCAGCGGCACGCCGATGAAGTTCACCAGGTCGTTGCCTGCGAAGGCAAGGGCCAGCGAGAAGGTTCCCGACAGGATCGTGATGCGCATGATGTTGAGCCGCATGCGCTGGAAAATGTAGAGGAGGAGCGACGCCGCGGCCCAGAAGGCGAGGAGCGTCACGAGGACGTGGTCGCCGACGTAGGCCGAAACGGAGGTCGGGATCAGTCCCGAGCTTTTCAGCCCCTTGAACAGCGCGAAATAGAGGATTCCGGCCAGCGAGATGCCGCACCAGACGGCTCCCCAGCGGCGGAAGACGGCGGCGTAGCGGAACGAGAAGATGAGGCGCGAAATGTACATGAAAAGCGTTCCGGCCACGAAGGCCAGCGCCACCGACAACAGGATCGCCGCGATGATGACCATGGCTTTGCCCGTGTTGATGAACTGCGAGAGGTCCTGCAAGGAGGTCCCCGGGTCGCCGGCGATGCGGAACAGGGCGGCGGCGACGGCGGCGCCCAGCAGACCGAAGACCATCGACACGGTGGTCGAGGTGGGCAGTCCCAGCGTGTTGTAGAGGTCCAGCAGCAGCACGTTGCCCAGCATCATGCCCAGAAACAGCATCATAATCTCCTGAAAGGAGAACTGTCCGGGGTAGAAGACGCCGCTGCGGGCGACCTCCATCATGCCGCTCGAGGTGAGCGTGCCGACCAGAATGCCGGCGGCTGCGACCCAGAGGATCACGCGGCGCGGTGCGACTTTCGAGCCGAGGGCCGAGTTGAGGAAGTTGACGGCGTCGTTGGCGACGCCCACGACGATGCCCATCACGGCCAGCAGGGCCAGGATGACGACGATTGCGGTGAATAGCGGGGACATGGATTATCCGTTTTCGTAATTGTTATGGTTCTTTACCGTTGCAAAGGTCCGAAACCGATGTTACAAAGGCGTTACAGGGGCGTTGCGGGGGAGTGAAAAAATATCGGGGAGCGGTAAAAAACCGATCCGGCCGCCTGTCCGGCCGCATGCGACAACTGCAAGCGACAGGTGAGCGCAATCGCTTGCGAATTGCCGAGCCGCCACAGCAGTCAAGGCGTGTGTTTTTGTGCCTTAACTCCCCGCCGAGGCGGGGAGTCAGGGGTTGCTCCGATCCGTAAACGCAGCCGGAGGCTGCGAATACGACCGGGCGGGTTGTCGTGTAGCTGGAATTTGTTAACTGTGTTTCTTCAATGTGAAGACGAACTCCAGCCCGCCGCGTTCGCGTTCGCGGGCCGTGATCGTGCCGCCGTGGATCGCAACGGCGTTTTTGACGATCGCCAGCCCCAGTCCCGTGCCGCCCTGTTTGCGCGATCGGCCCTTGTCGATGCGGTAGAAGCGTTCGAAGATGTGCGGCAGGTGCTCCTCGCCGATGCCGATGCCGTTGTCGGCGAACGAGACCGTGCACTCTTCGGGGGTGTCGGAAAGCAGCCGGATGAAGATGTCACGTCCGCCGGAATAGGCCGCGGCGTTGTCCGCGAGGTTGCGGAATATTGATGCGAGCAGCGACGGGCTGCCGACGATCTCGACCTGCTGCGGGAAGTCGATGTTCACCCGCAGCCGCTGGTCGGCGGGTTTCAGTTCCATGTCGGCCGTGACCTCGGCGATCAGGTCGTTCAGCACGACGCGCTCCTTCTGGATCAGCTGGCTCGCCTCGTCCATGCGCGTGATGGTCGAGATGTCGGCCAGCAGACGCCGCAGACGCTCGGTCTGTGCGGCGCTTTTTTCCAGGAAGTCCGTGCGTCTTTGCGCGTCGAGCGACGGGTTGGCCAGCAGTGTTTCCAGATAGCCCTGAATCGCTGCCACGGGGGTCTTCAGCTCGTGGTTGATGTTGTTGGTGAGCTGTTTCTTGATGCGTATTTTCTCCTGTTCCTCGTGCAGCGCGAGGGCGTGCTCGCGGTCGCGGTCGGCAGTGGTTTTTTGCAGACGGGCGTAGAGGCGGATGATGTGGCTCGATATTTCGCCCAGTTCGTCGTGGGGAAATGCCGGGAGGTCGTCGATCCGCTCGCCCCGCTCGGCCCGTTCGGCGAATTCGTTCAGCCGGGTGATGTTCTGGCCCAGGCGGCGCGTGGCGAAATAGCCCGCCACGCTCATCAGCAGCGTCACGCCCAGCATGAACCAGAGGAATTCGCGGTCGGCGGCCAGGATTTCACCCAGCGGCACGGAGTAGGGCACGGCCGAGCGGACGATGTAGCGGTCGCCCCGCATGGCCGAGTAGAAATAGTTGCGGTCGGTGCTTTCGGAGTGGCGGCGGATGGTGTACCCCGTCCCGCGGGCCAGCGCCTCGGCGACCTCGGGGCGGTCAAGGTGGTTCGCGCCGGGCAGCGTGTCGAGCGAATTGTCGAAAACGACGTGTCCCGCCGGGTCGATCAGCGTCACGCGCACTCCTTCGCAGGGTGCGCCGGAGCGGGCGATGAAGGCGTCGGGGGGCGCGCCCGCATTCACGGCGTCGAGCATCCGCAGGTTGAAAAGCTGCAACTGCGCGTCGAGCCGCTCGGCCTTGAAGTGCTTTTCGCGCCCGTACTGGAAAAGGATGAAACACCCCACCAGCGTCCACGAAAAGACGAGCAGCAGCAGGAACAGCCGCCGGTGGTAGGAAAGTTTATGCTTCAAAGCCGTAGCCATAGCCCAGGCGCGTTACGATGTGTTCCCCGTAAGGCCCGACTTTACGGCGCAGGCGTGTGATGTTCACGTCGACCGTGCGGTCGAGGACGATCACCTCGTCGCTCCAGATGCGGCGCAGGATCTCCTCGCGTGAAAAGATCACGCCTCGGTTCGAGAGCAGCAGAGCCAGGATTTCGAACTCCTTCTTGGTGAGTTGCAGCTCCTTGCCGTCGAGCGTGCAGACTTTGCGCCGGAGGTCGATCTCCAGACCTTCGAAGCGGATGCTTTCGGATTCGGCGCGTGCGGCGGACGTGCGGCGCAGTACGCTGCGCACGCGGGCCAGCACTTCGCGGACCGAAAAGGGTTTGGTGATGTAGTCGTCGGCTCCGATGTTCAGCCCGGCCACCGTGTCGTCCTCGGAGTCCTTCGCGGTGCAGAAGATCACGGGGACCCGGGCCGTTTCGGGATCGGCTTTCAGGAGCTGCGCCATCCGAAAGCCGCTCATCTCGCCCATCATAACGTCCAGCAGGATCAGCGAATAGCGTTCGGGATGCATCCGGAGGGCCTGCTCGGCGCTGTATGCCACGTCGGCTTCGTAGCCTTCGACTTCGAGGTTGAATTGCAGGATTTCGCACAGCGACTCTTCATCGTCGACCACCAGGATTTTGTGTTTTGCCATAAATGCGGGTTTGAGTCCGCAGCAAATTTACGCATCATTCACCGATGTTGCATGCCCCCGGCATGACATTTAACCGAAATGTAATGTTGTCTCATGCGCTTTTGCGGTCAAGAAGCGCAGGGGGCCTTTGCCGGATGCCTGCAAAAAACCGAAAAGGCCCCCGGCGGCCGGGAGCCTTTCGTGTCGGGCGACGCGGGAAAACCTATTTCCCCAGCACCTCCATCTGCTGGCGGATCGACTCCTCGTGGATGGCCTGCAGGACGGTGCGCATGAACTCGCGGTCCATGCCCATCTGCCCGGCCTGCCCGGCGCGGCGGGCCAGCAGCTCCTCGTAACGCTGCGTTTGCAGGACGGGCATGTTGTGCTCCTTTTTGTACTGTCCGATGTCGCGCGAGACGCGCATGCGGCGCGAGAGCAGCTCCAGCAGCTGGTCGTCGAGCTTGTCGATCTGCGAACGCAGTTCGGTGAGGCTCTCGGTGGTGATCGACTCGTCGCGGATCACCAGGTTGCGGATGATATAGGCCAGCGCCTCGGGGGTCACCTGCTGGGCCTTGTCGCTCCAGGCGCAGTCGGGCGAGCAGTGGGCTTCGATGATCAGTCCGTCGAACCCGAGGTCCATGGCCTGCTGCGACAGCGGGGCGATCAGCTCGCGCTTGCCTCCGATGTGGCTCGGGTCGCAGAAGATCGGCAGGCGGGGGAGGCGGCGGTGCAGCTCGATGGGAATGGCCCACATCGGGTGGTTGCGGTAGAGGCTCTTGTCGATCGACGTGAACCCGCGGTGGATGGCCCCGATGCGGCGGATGCCGGCGTTGTAGATGCGCTCGATGGCGCCGATCCACAGCTCGAGGTCGGGGCTGACGGGGTTTTTCACCAGCACCGGGACGTCCGTTCCGCGCAGGGCGTCGGCGATCTCCTGCATGGCGAAGGGGTTGGCCGCCGTGCGTGCGCCGATCCACAGCAGGTCGACGCCGCCTTTCAGCGCCGTGGCGACGTGCTCGCGGGTGGCCACTTCGGTCGAGGTGTACATGCCCGTTTCGCGTTTCACGCGCTGGAGCCAGGCGATGCCCGCCTCTCCGACGCCTTCGAAGCCGCCGGGTTTGGTGCGGGGCTTCCAGAGTCCGGCGCGGCAGATGCGGATGCCTTCGGCTGCCAGCGAGCGGGCCGTGTCGAGGACCTGCTCTTCGGTTTCGGCGCTGCACGGGCCTGCGATTACCAGGGGGCGCCGGGGGTCGATTCCCGGGAGTGTGATGGGTTGAATGTCGTTCATGGTTGCGTTATTTTTGTTTGTTTTTTTAGTGTCTTTCCTTTTTCCGGCTGCTTGCGGTGCGCGGCGTTCCGGGGCGTCAGATCGCGGGGTTGGGGCATTCGGCGTATTCGCCGAGAATGCGGAAGTCGCTGGTGAGAGGCCGTGCGGCGTCGATGGCCTGCCGGTAACGCATCGGGTCGTCGAACGTCACGTCGACGTAGAAGCGGTATTCCCACTCGCGCCCGATGATGGGCAGCGACTGTATTTTGGTGAGGTTGATGTCGTAGAACGAGAGGACGGTGAGCACCTTGGAGAGGCTCCCCCGGGTGTGCGGAAGGGTGAAGAGCAGAGAGGCTTTGTCGGTGTGGGCGGGATCGGCGAATTCCGCGGCGCGGCGCTCGTCGGCGAGCAGGAGGAAGCGTGTGAAGTTGTGTTTGTTGGTCTCGATGCCCCGCCGGAGGATTTCGAGTCCGTAGAGACGGGCTGCGTCGGCGCCGCAGATGGCCGCCGTGCCTGCGAGGCGTCCCTCGGCGATTTCGCGCGCGCTGCCTGCGGTGTCGTCCCTTTCGACGATCTTCATGCCGGGGAGGGTTTTCAGGAAATCGCCGCACTGCATCAGGGCGATCGGGTGCGAGCGGACTTCGGCGATGTCGTCGGGCGTCTGCCCGGGGAGGGCCGCCAGGACGTGCGAGATGCGGAGTTTCTGTTCGCCGATGATCCGGGCGCGGCTCTGTTGCAGGAGCTCGTGGTTGGGCAGCAGGCTGCCGGCGATGGTGTTTTCGATGGCCGCGATGCCCAGCAGCGCCGGATCGGCGGCCATCCGGGCGAACAACTCGTCGAAACTCAAGCAGGGCAGCACCTCTATTTCCCGGTCTGCGAAATAGCCGCGCGCCGCCGTTTCGTGATAGCATCCTGCGATGCCCTGTATTGCGATTTGTTCCATAATGGTTTGAAAAAGAAAATCCCGCTCAACCGAGCGGGATTTTCGTGTCATATTAATCTATACTATCTGTATACAGTTAATTGCATGCGATCCCGCTTTTTCCCTTGCTATAAAAGAAAAAGTAATAAAAATAGTATGCAAAACCGTATGCTCTCATCATTCGATGGCTTTTATCGTTGGCAAATGTAGCGAAATAATCCGTAAAACCAAACGTCCGCCGTATTTTTTTTGCGAAAAAATCAGCCCTTGCGGTGCCGGAACCGCTTGCGCAACTGCTTGCGGCGGCCGAACGCCAGCCGGAAGAAGGTCCCGCGCAGCAGCGTGTCGTCGACATCCCATCCGCGCGTTTCGGCGTAGCGGTCGAGGATGTAGAGGAATGCCACGGCGGGGCAGGACAACCGCCGGAGGTTGATCATGCAGGCCCGGGAGGAAAGGGGCCGGTCGTCGAAATGCATGCGGTTGATGTCGATCAGCTGGAAGCGGTAGGCGCCCGCGGGGGTGCGGTCCCAGAGGATGTTGCCGTGGTTGAAGTCCCGGTGCTCGATGCCTTTCTCGTGGAGCTGCACGGTGAAGCGGGCGAAGGCCTCCAGCACGGGCAGGGTCCCCGCTGCGGGGAAGCGTGCGGTGGTCTGCGACAGCGGGGTGTAGTCGGAGCGCCGCGAGACGTAGTAGCTGTCGCAGAGCAGTCCGCGGCGGCGGTATTCGCTCCATGCGACGGGTTCGGGCGAATCGACGCCCAGCGCCCGGAGCCGCACGGCGTGTTCGTACGAGCGGCGGGCCTTGCTCCGGCGGAAGAAGGTGTAGATGACGGCCCGCAGCAGGTTCGGGCGCTTGAACCGTTTGACGACCAGCCGTTCGCCCTCCGCCTCGAAGGCTTTGATCGTGTTGCGTCCCGCGTGCAGGACCTCGCCTTCCCGGTCGAAGAGTTCGGGCAGGCGTTCCGCGAAGTCCCGCAGGTGTTCCGAGGCCGTACTGACGTGAATGTGCATTGCGGTGTTTTTTCCGCAACAAAGGTACGCACCCGCGGCGTAAGGCGTTAGTCCTGTTTGATTGTTAAGTTGTTCTGAAACGGAAAAGAAAGGCGGATTTCATCGGGTGGCGTGCGGAGAACGCGCTCCTTTTCCTCGAAGGCCGGGTGCGGTTCCGGACGGGCATGAAACGAGCGGAACTTTTTCCGCTCGTTTTCGGGATTTATCTCATCCGGATGTGGAACGCTTTGGGGCGTGTCATCGTCTCCGCGGGGCTGCGGCCGAACGAGTCGGCGACCTCGATGCGGATGGTCGTCGCAGGTCCCGAGGCGCGGTAACGCCACATGTGGAGGGGCAGGCCGTCTGGAACGGTCTGGTGCCGCGCGTGTAGGTGATCTTGTGCAGCCGAAATCGTTGGGCGTGACCGGTCCCCGGGCGAAGCCCTCGGCCGCGGCGGCCGTCGCCAGCGACAGCGTGCAGTACCGGTTTTTCGGAAACGGGTTTCCGTGGGGCGCGTTATTTCGAAGAGGGGTCGAATACGAAGATGTTCTGGTAGTGTTTCGTATTGTCGGCGGTGATTCCGCGGGCCGTGTATCCCAGGTAGAGCTTGTCCTTGCAGACCTTGATGCCCTCGGCTTCGAGCGTCCCGAACACCGAAACGCCGATCTGGGTCAGTTTGTCCTTGTCCGACACGACGGCTACCTGCGTCCGCTCCTCGACGATGTTGCCCTCGAAGTCGAACACCGTGACGTAGGCGAACGAGCTGCCCGAGTAGAACGAGCCGAAGAGGTTGTAGTTCGACTGCCCCTCGGTGTAGTAGAGCCGGTTTTTGTGGACGTCGTAGCCCTGCCAGTCGTAGTAGGTGGCGCCGCTCGCGCCGTATCCCGTCTTGAGGAAGCGCGGCCGGGCGACGGGCGTCAGCGTCGTGAGGTCGTGGCAGCGCACCACCACGCTGACCGGGTTGGTCGAAGCGGGCCTGTCGGTCTGGAAGCCGTCGGTGCAGGTGATCGTTACGTTGGTCATCGGGGCCTTTTTCGCCTCGCTCAGCTTGTAAATGACGAAACACCGGTAGGACGAATTTTTGCTGTCGCCGTAGTTGATCGTCAGCAGGTCGTTCTCCGCGTCGATCGAGGGGTGCAGGTCGGTGTAGTCGCCGATGTAATAGTAGTCGTTGCACTCGTTGGTTTTGACGGTGGCTCCCTTCACGTATTTGACGCGCCCCACCAGTTTTTCGTTCCAGTACTGGCCTTTGGCGTTGCAGACGCCGTAGGCTCCGGCCCACAGGTAACGGTCGGCGCCGTCCTCTTCGAGGGCGGTGTTCGTCCCGTGGCCGAAGTAGGTGAGTTTCATGTAGTCCTTGTTCTCGGTCTGCACGTCCGGGGTCTTGTTGGGCTGCGCGCGGACCCAGTTCAGCTGCGCCTGGTTCGTGTTGGAGAGCTGCGTGTACCAGACCGAGCCGTCCGAGTCGAGGTTGAAGCCCTGCATCGCCGTGTTGTCCGGCAGGTAGGTGTTCCGGCTGAAGATGTTCGAGGCATCGAACCGGTCGATGCCCGTGGTCGACGATTTGTCGGGACCTTCGGGTTTGCCGGGACCGGGCGTTTCGCCGCCGTCTCCGTCGCCGCCGCAGGCGGTGCAGAGCGAGAGGCCCAGAATCGAAATAAGCGTGAATTTCAACAGTTTCATAGCATGTCGTTTTAGTTGCGGTAAATTCGGTATTGCCGCCTCGGGCGGCAATACCGAATAAAACCTGTTGTTTCTAATTTGTGATTATCGGTCTTTCGTTACCTGGATGTCGTCGATCCACAGGCGGTAGTGCTTGGTTCCGTAAGGATGCGCCGCGATTACGATGCGGGTCTCCTTGGTGGCTCCGGCGATCTTGACCACATGCTCCGTGGGGTTTACGTAGTCGGTCGTGGGAATTTTGTCGCTGTCCACGTGCGTCGTGCACTGTACGGTCACCTGCTTGTCCGTGTTGGCCGTGGCGGCCCCTGTCGGTTCGGCCTTGGTCGGGCCTCCGTCGGTGATGGTTCCGGGACCCTCGACCTGGATGTAGTGCTGTTTGTGGTCCTGTCCCCACGAGTGGTACGGCTCGAAGTAGGGCGCCGTGTGGCACGTTACGGTGATGTCGGCCGTCCCTTCGCCGATTCCGGTCAGCTTGGGCGTCTTGATGTAGCCCGAAACGGATGCGGTCGAGAGCAGTGCGGCTCCGGTCTGGGTGCGTACCCAGAAGCCCTGCCAGCCGGGATAGTCGGCGTCGGCGTAGTTCGTGCCGTAGGTGTCGCCTTCCCACCATGCTTCCCACAGTTTGGCCGCTTTCACCGGACCGCGGTTGTCGGTCGCGCTCCCGACGTAGTTGAAGAACGAGTCGGTGGAGTTGACGGGGTTTACGATTTTTCCGGTGGCCGCCGGGCAGTTCGGGTCGTCGGGGTCGATGTTCGCACCGATCTGGGCGTTGGTGACTTCGACGCCGAATGCCTGGTAGATCGGACAGCCTCTGAACCAGAAATCGTCGAAATCCTTGTAGAGGATGACGTTCGGCGCCAGATTCTCCTCGGGAGTGGTGAACGACAGCCACGTTTTGTCCGAATCCTCCTTATTGGGACCCAGCTCGTGGGCGACGATCCAGAACCAGTAGGTCGTGCCGGGTTGCAGGTTGCCGAAGGCGAAACGGTTGTGCGCGAAGAACATGCTGCTGGCGGTGAGCCAATCGGCCGTCTTCGAGGTGTAGTTGCGCAGGTTGTCGCCCTCCTCTTCCAGCGCGAGGCCGAAGCTGAACGAGCGGGGCGTGCCGTTGTTGAAGTTCGTGCCGGTGCCCTTCTCGTAGTCGCCCCAGTCGAGGACTGCCAGGCGGGGCAGCAGTTTGAACATCGTGACGGTTACTTCGCCGGCCAGTTTGGCGCGGCTCTCGGCGGTGAGGTCGTAGGGGGTCGCGACGGACGAGATCTCCACGTGCAGTTTGACCGTGATCGGGCCTTTCTTGGTCGGCGTTCCGCTCAAGGCGAGGGGAATCGCTCCGTCGCCCGCCTCCATTTCGTATCCCGAGAGCGATTCGATGGCGATGCCTTCGGCTCCCGCGCCTTCGAGCGTTGCCGTGACGTCGGCCTTATAGCCGGGCTTCGATTTCTGGTAGGGGATCGTCACCCGCTTGTCCACGAGTTCCTCGTAGAGGTCGAAGCTGGGGGCGATCTCGGGCGAGCCGACGGTGAAGAATCCGTCCTCCTGCGTAACCCGGATGACCAGTTCTTTCAGTCCGTCGGAGAGCGTGACGCTGCCGGTACGCTCCGCGCCGTCGTTCTGCGCGACGGTGATGTTCACCGCCTGTTCTTTCGGCGCGCCGTTCCCCTCCCCGGGCGAACAGCTGATCCACGTGTCGTCGGGCGTGATTTTCCAGGACCCGTTGGTCAGGACGAGCAGTTCCTTCGTCGAATTGAGGTACGGGAACGAGAGCGCGTCGTGGCTCCGCTGCAGGAAGTGGGTTTCGTCGTCCTTGCAGGATGTGCCGAGGGCGACCGACGCCAGGCACAAAAACGAAATTATAGCGTGTATTTTCATAAAATCGGATTTTTGATCGTTTCGGGTAAGCGGGTTAGTCGTCCCAGCCGGGATTCTGCGGCCGCAGGTTGGGGTTGATGTCGAGCGCATTCTTCGGAACGGGGTAGAGGTACTTGTAGTCTGCCCATTCCCGGTCGAGAATGTAAACCAGGCAGTTGTCCTTGTTGACACTGTATGTCGTGACGTTGTCGCCCTCTTCGGCGGTCACCTCCACGTACGAAACCCCGGTCTGGTTGCTGCCCGATTTGGGATGGCTCTTCGAGTAGAAGCAGAGGTCGTTCTTTCCGTCGCCGTTCATGTCGAACGGCTTGCCCAGTTCGGGAATGTGGATGCCAGCGAATTCGACCGTCAGTTTGTGGCCCATGCGCCAGCGCATCAGGTCGTCGCGCCGGGTGTTCTCCATGTACAGCTCGATGCTCCGCTCGCGGCGGCATTCGAGTATCCACTTGTCGGTCACCCCGTCGTAGTAGCTGGCCAGATAGGGGTCGGCCGTGGCGGGCATCGCGCCGCTTACGCCCGAACGCTCGCGCAGCGGGCGGATCGTCTTGTTCCACACCGTCTGGTCCATCTCGCCCAGTTCGGCCTTGGCTTCGGCCTCGTTCAGCAGAATTTCGGCGTAGCGGAACACCGGGAGCGAGTTGGCGCTGGAGGTGTTGCTCTCGTTCGCATCGTCGTCGGTGTTCCACTTGATGATGCGGTAGTAGGTCAGCTGCGTGGTCAGGCCGGGGAAGACCTTTGCGAATTCGTTGGTCTCCTTGCCGCCGACCTTCTTGACGTAGTAGGGCGTGATGAAGGTCTGGCGCAGGCGGTAGTCGCGGCCGGCGAACTCGTCCTTGAACTGCGTCTTGTTGTATCCGTCCTTGTCCGTGAAGCGCGTCCCGTCGAGGTTCAGGTACATGTTGACGAACGCTTTGGGACCCGAGTTGCGTTGTCCGTAGCTGCCCGAGGCGTAGTACCACGAGGCGTCGTGAAACCGGTTGAGCGTGGCGTTGAACTCGTTGGCCAGGATCACTTCGGTGTACTGCGGCTCCTCGCTCTTGAAGACCTTGCTGTAATTGGTCGTCTCCTCGCCGGCCGTCGAGACCAGCGAATAGGGGCTGTCGCCCATCAGCTCCTCCGAGGCGGCGACGCACGCGCGGAGCCATTCCTCGCTGCCGTCCAGCCCGTGGTACTTCCGCCAGGTTCCCTCGTAGAGGCAGATGCGCGATTTCAGGGCCAGCGCCACATAGCGGTTGATGACGTTGGTGTTGACGTATTTACTGGCCTTGGAGCACCAGGTGGCGGCGAAGTCGAGGTCTTCGAGGACCTTCTGCATGACGTAGTCGCGCGGGTCGCGGCCCTTGTAGAGCTGTTCGTCGTCGTCGGGGTCGATCGGCTCGTCGTACCAGGGCACGTCGCCGAAGGTCTTGACCTTGTCCCAGTAGAACCACGCGCGCCAGAAGCGGCCGACGCCCTCGTAATGCTTCATCGTCGCGTCGTCCACATAGGGGGCCGCGTCCTTCATGTGCTTGAGGTAATAGTTGACGTTGTAGAGCGGACGCCAGTTGCCCCGCGCCCAGTTGTTGGCCTGCTGGGCGCTGTAACCGCCCGTCTTGAGGAATCCTTCGGTCTGGGTCGTGACGCAGATGTCGCTGTACTGGTCGCCGCGCGTGAGCGTCGCGGCCGAGGGCAGGTGGCTTTCGAGAAAGCCGATCGCATAGGTTTCCAGCGCCGTTTCCGAATTGAAAAAGGTGTCGGTGGTCGTCGAATAGACGGGGTCTTCGTCGAAGAAGCTCTGGCACGAGGCCAGGAGGGACAATCCGGCGATTATCGCTATCTTGTTCAGTATGGGTTTCATGGGATTGCGTGTTAGAAGTTGATGTTCAGTCCGATGGTTACGCTTCGGGTCATCGGGTATCCGTAGCCCTGGCCGTCGGTGCCGGTCTTCGATGCGAAGTCGGCGTCGCCCGCCGTGATCATTTCGGGGTCGTAGTTCTTGGCGTACTTCTTCAGCGGCGACCAGAAGAACAGGTTTTCGCCCGAGACGTAGATGCGCAGTTTCTCGATGTGGGCCTTGCGGGTGATCTGCTGGGGCAGGGTGTAGCCCAGCGAGATGTTTTTTAGGCGGCAGTAGCGCGCTTTCTGCAGGTAGCGGTCGTTGGCGGCGCGCAGCGTGCCGCGTCCGCTGACGGCCAGCGAGCCGCGCAGTCGGGGCCAGTATGCGTTGGGGTTGTCCTCCGACCAGCGGTCGGCGTTCTGCCACGGCAGGCTGTATCCGTAGGGGCGGTCGTATTGTCCCCAGAAGAGCCCCGACTCGCCGGCGGGATACCAGTCGCGTTTGCCGACGCCCTGGAAGAAGACCGCGAAGTCGATGCCGTTCCAGTTTGCGCTGAAGTTGATGCCGTAGTGATAGCGCGGCGAGGAGTTGCCGATCTTGCGCAGGTCGCCGTGGTCGTCGAGGCGGTTGCTGCCGTTGTCCACGACGCCGCTCTCGTCCAGGTCGGCGAATTTCAGGTCGCCGGCGTTCCACGACTTGTTGTCGCCGCTCCAGAAGGTCTTCTCCTGTGCCTTGAGACCCCACTCCTGCGCCTCCTCGTCGGTGGCGAAAAGCCCTACGACGTGGTAACCCCAGATCTCACCCAGCTCCATGCCTTCGTAGTAGGCGTTGGCGTAGAGCGTGGGCAGGGTGTTCGACTTGCTGGTGTATTTGGTGATGATCGACTTGCTGTCCCAGAGCGAGAGGCGCACGCTGTAGTTGAAGGGTTTGTTCGCCACACGGAAACTGTCGGTCCAGCCCAGCGAAACCTCGAAACCGCGGGTGCGCATGTCGGCGTTGTTGCCGTAGGGCGCCGAATAGCCCGTCACGGCCGGCAGCTCGGCTCCGGTGACGAACATGTCGGTCGTCTCCTTCTGGTAGATGTCGCCCACGAAGCTCAGACGGTTGTTCAGCAGGTTGACGTCCAGTCCGAGGTTGATCGTCGAAGAGGTCTCCCACGTGAGGTTTGCCGGCAGCACGGACGAGGGCGCCGAGGTGTAGGTGCGCTGGCTGCCGTCGACGATCACGCCGGCCTTGTTGAAGTCCAACAGCTCCATGTACTTGTAGGGCGAGACGTTGCCGTTGCCGGCCTTGCCGATCGAGAAGCGCCATTTGATGTTGTTGATCCAGGAGATGTCCTTCATAAAGTTCTCCTCCGACATCCGCCAGCCCACGGAGGCCGACGGGAAGAAGCCCCAGCGTTCGTTGCTCGGGAACTTCGAGCTGCCGTCGTAGCGGCCGCTCAATTCCGCGAGGTATTTGCCCTTGTAGGCGTAGCTGGCGCGGTAGAAGATGCCGACGAACCCCCAGTCGTAGCTGTTGGCGTCCTCCAGGACGTAGTCGATGCCGTTCATCAGCGAGTAGTTGGGTTTGCCGTCGACGATGAATCCGTCGCGGCCCATGCGGGTGTTGCGCGCCCGCTTGTGTTCGATGTTCCATCCGGCCATGACGTTCAGCGAGTGGTCTTCGGGCAGCCGCGGGGTGAACGAGAGGTTGGCGTTGCCGCTGTGGTATTCGATCTGCGTCTCGGTGGTGCGCATCGAGCTGCTCGCCGGATAGGAGATCTGGATACCCGGACCGTTGGAGTAGGTGACCTGCGAGATCACGTCGTTCTGGCGCGAGTGGTTGAACAGGTAGGAGTAGTCGGCTTTGGCCACCAGCACGTCCTTGATCAAGTCGATGGTCACGACGGTCGTGTTCTTCATGTCGAACTTGAGGTTGTCGCGGTAGGAGTTGCCCTCGGCCATGTTGGCGTAACCCGTGTAGACGGCCGCCGCGGTCCACGTCCCGTCGGGGTTGGTGACGCGGGTGATCGGGAATCCCTGGTGTTCGAGGTTGCGGCGCACCAGCAGGTTCTGCGCATAGGTCGTCGGCTGGTGGTAGCTGCGGCGCACGAAGTCGGTGTTGTTCTCCACGGTCAGCCATTTGGTGATGTTGACCGTACCTTTGGCCCGGGCGTTCAGCTGGCGGAATTTCTCGTCGCCGACGCGGTAGATGCCGTCCTGCTCGTAATAGCGGGCCGAAGCGATGAAACTGGAGGTTTTGCCGCCGCCCGAAATCCGGATGTTGTGCTGGTGGGCCGTGGTCGATTTCTTGTAGAAGAGGTCGTACCAGTCGGTGTTGCGTCCGTAATACTGGTATTTGCCGCTGGCGTCGAGTTCCCATTCCAGATAGCTCCGGTCGGGGTCGTTCATGCGTTTTTTGTACTCGTCCTCCCAGCTCTGCGTCCAGGGGAAGAAGTTGTTGATGCCCGTCGGCAGATGGTGCGAGTAGCCCACGTAGGCGGTCATGTAGTTGTCGTACCAGGTCTGGCTGTCGGTCTCGTATTTCGGGCGTACGGTCTCGCTGATGATCGAAACGCTGCCGCTGTAATCGACCGAAATCTTATCCTTGCGGGCGCTTTTTGTCGTCACCAGCACCACGCCGAACGCACCCCGGGCGCCGTATACGGCCGTCGAGGAGGCGTCCTTGAGCACCGAGATGCTCTCCACGTCCTCGGGGTTCATTGCCGTCAGGTCGCCCTCCACGCCGTCGATCAGGCAGAGCGCCGATCCGCCTGCGCCGATCGACTGCGTGTTCGCACGGATGTTGATCGACGCCGAACGGCTCGGCTTGCCGTCGGCCATCGTGATGTTCACGCCCGGAATCTGGCCCTGGATCGACCGGAGCAGATAGGCGTTGGGGCGGTTTTCGAGCACCTCGCCCGAAATGTTCTCCACGGCCCCGACGATGTTGCGCCGCCGCTGGGTTCCGTATCCCACGACGACGACCTCGTCCATCAGGTTCTGGTCCTCGGTCAGGACGACCTCCAGTTTGGTGCGGGTTCCGACCTTGACGCGCTGGCTCTTGTAGCCCAGATAGGAGACGGCCAGCATGTCGTCGGGTTTTGCCTGAAGCGTAAAGGCTCCCTGCGCATCGGTCGAAGTGCCCTGCGTGGTGCCTTCGATGAGGATGGTGACGCCTGTGAGCGGCTCACCCTGTTGGGATTTCACGGTTCCGGACACGGCCTTGCTTTGGGCGAGGACCTGTCCCGTCGCCAGCATCAGGAGGATGAAAATTCCCCCCCCCGAGATTTTCCGGCGGATTGCGGATCGGTAGTTAAAAAGATTCATATACGAGGTTCTTTGAAGTGTTTGGGTCAGAGTTCGGTGTGTTTCGGGGCGCGGGTCGTCGTCCGGACGATGCAGTCGCGCAGCCGGGTCAGCTGTTCGGGCGTGGCGGTCAGCCATCTGTGCCGTCCGTCGGGACCGGGGGTGAAATTCGTGAATCCTTTGTCGTCGACGGCGACGGTTCCCGGCTCGCTTTCGGTGAAGTATTCGGGATGGAGCAGGTAAACCACCGACAGCAGGTCCCACGACGCGCGGTCATAGGGCATCTTGTGGTAATTCTTGTAGCCCTCGACGACGGGATGGAGTTTCGCCCAGCCGAAATCGTTCTCGATGGCCGCACCGGGATACATGACCTGCTTTCCCAGCTCGAAGGGGTTCTGTACGATCGGCGTGTCCCATTCGGCGAAGAGTTTCCGCATGGCGGGGATGTCGTTGACGACGTTGAACTCCGCGCGCAGCTTCTCGCCGTAGCTGCCCGCCATGATCGAGAGCGCCTTCACCTTGCGGGCCACCAGTTCGCGGCCCGTGAGGGGCGAGATGTCGTCGGCCGGGCTGTCGAGGAGTTTTGCCAGTTCGGTCGCGAATCCTAAAGAAAGTACGGTTACCGAGCGGTCGGGCTGCGCGGCCAGCGTGCGGCGGTAGAGCGTGACGGGGTCCTCGATCTGCTCCGGGGTCTTGCTCCGGGCGAAGGCCGGGGAGCCGTCTTCGCGGGTCATCGCGCACACCGCCGCCGTGTAGTCGGGAGCGTGGTCGTTGAGCACCGGGGTCGGCGACTGCGCCAGCGGAATGTCGGGGTAGCCGTACCACGTGTTGAGGATGTCGATGTAGTCGGTGGCCGTCGGGCTGAGTTTGTGGTTGCCGATGGCGAGCAGGTCTACGCGGCCGTCGTCCATCGCCTTGTAGATCAGATCGAAGGCCAGTGCGTCGTCGATGTCGTTGCCCATGTCGGTTTCGACGATCAGCCGGATCGGTTCCGGCGCCGGCGCTGCGGACCGGGAGCCGCAGCCCGTGCCCGCGAGCAGCAGGGCGGCCGCTGCGGGGAGCAGTGAGGTTTTCATTTCGGATTCGGGTTTTTAGTTGCCGCCAGAGGCGATGATCGAAGCCAGTCCGGCGATGAAGAAGAGGAACATCACGGCCAGCAGCGTGTTGGTTTTGCGGTCGGCGCCCTTGAACTCCTTCCAGATGAAGACGCCCCACACGGCGGCGATCATCGGCGCGCCCTGTCCGAGCGCGTAGGAGATGGCGGCCCCGGCCTTGCCGGCGGCGATGTAGCTGAAGGCCGTTCCGAGACACCAGACGGAGCCGCCCAGCATGCCCACGAGGTGCGTGGGCAGCGAGCCGCGGAAGTACTCGCGATAGCTGACGGGCGCTCCGACGAAGGGACGGCGCATGGCGTAGGTGTTGAAGGCGAAGTTGCTCAGCAGCACGCCGACCGAGAAGACGAAGATCGCCGAATAGGGCGTCAGCATGCCGGGCGTCGGGGCCGCGAAGTTGTCGAGGTCCATCGCCGCCGCGACGAACCGGTAGAAGAACGACATCAGCACGCCCGCCACGACGGCCAGTATGATGCCTTTGCGGTTCTGGGCCGCCGAGTCGCCGCTCTTGCGCATGCGCCCCGAGGCGATGCCGTTGCAGATGATTGCGACAACGATGAGCGCAACGCCCAGGAAAAGCACGACGGGATCGCCTTTCGGCGCTCCGACGTAGTTGACGATGACGCCCAGCACCAGCGCGAGTCCCACGCCCAGCGGGAAGGCCACCGAAAGCCCGGCCAGCGATACCGAGGCCGAGAGCAGGATGTTCGAGGCGTTGAAGATCACGCCGCCCAGCACGACGCTGCCGATGCCTCCCCATTCGGCCTGCGCGAGGTCTTCGAGGAAGGGACGGCCCTCGGTCCCGATGCTTCCCATCGTGAAGCCCAGGAGAATGGCGAAGAGCACCATGCCGATCACGTAGTCCCAGTAGAAAAGCTCGTAACGCCAGGTCTTGCCGGCGAGTTTCTGGGTGTTTCCCCACGAGCCCCAGCAGAGCATCGTGATGAAGCAGAAGATGACTGCCAAAGAGTAGCTGTTAACAACGAACATAGTATTTGAGTTTTAAGGTTTTCGTTCGGTTCAGGCGAGGGTCTCCAGCTCCCCGCGCCACGGTATCGAGGCCTGTGCGCCCATGCGGGTCACCGAGACCGAGGCGCTGTGTGCGGCGAACCGCACGGCGTCGGCCAGACTGCGGCCTTCGGAGAGCGCCACCAGCAGGGCGCCGTTGAAGACGTCGCCGGCGGCGGTCGTGTCTACGGGCGTGACCGTGCGCGCCGGGATCAGTAGCTCCTCCGCGGGGGTCCGGATCAGCGCGCCTTCGCTGCCCAGCGTGACGATGACGTTGCCGACGCCTTTCGCCAGCAGCGCCCCGGCCGCTTTCGAGGCGTCCTGCACGGTGTGCACGGGGATTCCCGTCAGCGTTTCGCTTTCCGTGCGGTTGGGGGTGATCAGGTAGACCTTGCGCAGCAGTTCGTCGGCGAGCGGCATGGCCGGGGCCGGGTTGAGCACTACGCGGGTTCCTGCCGCATATGCCTTTTCGATGGCGCAGGCCACCGTTTCCATCGGGATTTCGAGCTGTACGAGCAGGTATTCGGCTCCGGCGATGCGGTCCGCCACGGCGTCGATCGCCTCGCACGTGAGGCTGTGGTTGGCACCGGGAGCCACGGCGATGCAGTTCTCGCCGTCCTGCGAGACGAAGATCAGCGCCGTACCGGTCGGGGTGTCCTTGGCCGTGAAGAGGGCCTCGGTGTTGATGCCGTCGGCGGCGAACTGCTGCCGGAGGGCTGCGGCGCCGGCGTCGTCGCCCAGACACGAGACGAAGGCCACGTCGCCGCCCAGGCGCGCGGCCGCGACGGCCTGGTTGGCCCCTTTGCCGCCGTTGGACTGCATGAAGCGCGCCTCGCCGACGGTCTCGCCCGGGCGGGGCAGATGTTTGACGCAGGCAATCATGTCGATGTTGGTACTGCCTATTACCAGAATCTTGTTCATGTTCGGTTATCGTTGGTTAATTTCTGTCGTTTTTTCGCCCTGCGGGGTCCGGATGCGGCTCAACCCCGCGGAGATGCGGTTTTTCGGTTTTCAGGTCGTCCGCCGATTGTCCCCGATGCCGTTTCTTGCCGTTTTGCGCCCGTTGTTTTCATAGGGTGTCTTTGCAGAATACGGTTCTTATGGGGGCTGTGGCAGATGTTCGGTTTTCGGATGCTATCTTTTTAGCCCTGTTTGCGCTTATCGTTTGCGCAAATATAATTACTTTTTGGAAACCTCCAAAATTATTTTACCGTTTTTCTTTTCTTTTTCGATATTTTTCATATATTTGTCATGGGTGAACTGAAAATAAAGCAATGAAAAAAGAAACTCTCGTTAGCATCGCCGAACGTTCCGGATGTTCGATTTCCACTGTTTCGCGCGTTTTGAGCGGCAATGCGGCCAAATACCGCATCAGTCAGCGTACCGTGGCGCGCGTGACAGAGGAGGTCAAACGCTGCAACTATACGCCCAGCCTGCTGGCAAAGGGTTTACGCACAAATCGTACCGATACGATCGGGCTGCTGATTCCGAACATCGAGAATTCGTTTTTCGCCGGCGTTGCGGGCGTGGTGATCCGCGAGTCGCGCAATTATAATTATAAGGTGGTGGTGGTCGACACGCAGGAGGACGAGCGCAACGAGCAGGACGGACTGTCGGCGCTGCTGGCGCGGCGGGTGGACGGCATCGTCGCCGCGCCGTGCGGCAGCAATTCGGAGCTGTTCGCCAGTGTGCAGGAGGGCGGCATGCCGCTGGTGCTGATCGACCGCTATCTGCCCGACGCCGGGATGCTCTCCTATGTCACGACGGACAATTACCGCGGTGCGGTGATGGCGACCGAGTACCTGCTCGAAAACGGACACCGCCGCATCGCCTGCATCCAGGGCACGCCCCATTCGATGCCTGTGCGGGACCGCGTGCGGGGATTCGGCGACACGCTGCGGGCGCACGGCCTCGGGGACCGGATCGTGGTGACGGGCGAGGATTTCTCGGTGCAGAACGGTTATCTGGAGACCAAGCTGGCGCTGGCCCGGGAGGAGCGGCCCACGGCGATCTTCGCCTTGAGCAACCTAATTCTGCTCGGGGTGGTGAAGGCGGTGCACGAGTCGGGCCTGCGGATTCCCGACGACATTTCGGTCGTTTCGTTCGACGACAACATGCTTTTCAACTACCTCGATCCGGCGATCACCTGCATCGGCCAGCCGACGGACGAGATCGGCACGCTGGCCGTGAAGCTGCTCATCCGCGCCGTCCGCGAGCCCGGCGCGGCGCCTTCGCACCTGCACCTGCCGCCGTCGCTGATCATCCGCCGCTCGGTGCGCAACCTGCTGCTGTGAGAAAGCGAAAAGCGCACCGTATTTATCCGGGTTATTGTTTGATAAGGGTATGCCTTATGCCAGAACCGGCATACCGCATTTTTCAGGATCAATTCATTTTCGGTCAATTCAATATAAAATAAAGCGCTGGCCGATGCCGCTAACAGTATGATCAACGGGATAAACGGAATGAGCAGTAAGGAGCTTTTTTCCGGAACATAAAGGATTGTTAATGGAATTATGCATGCAAAAGTCAGAATAGGTATAAAACAAGCCCAGATCGTTACCGAACTCCAAATCGAACGCTTATAAGTTTTCATGTTTATTGAGGATATGATGCAATCCGGGAGTTTCCACCGTGAAGCCCTTCTCGCGTAATGTTTGAATTAAATCCGGATAATCTCGTTCATCGACCAAATCGGTCACATAACGCCATGATTTCTTCGCCGGCGTCATCACCTGAATATAAGGCCGCGATAATCCGCCCTTATAGCCGATTTCAATTTTTTCAATAGTATTGAATTGAAATTCAGCATGCCAGAAGCGATATGCCGGATTTTGGACAATCAATGAATTCTCCGTTAAAACAACATAAAATAATTGAGTTGCAGTACACGCTACAATAAAAGACAGGACACAAAGTTCAATAACAAGAAAAATAAGAAAGCCTTTCAGATTTCCAATCGTCATCAATAAAAACAGGGCCAATATAACAACGATCGGTTTCAAAGTGTACATTGAAGTAGACTTTTTGATGGAACGGCGGTAAATTTTCATAACTGTCATTATCTAACTCTATGTCTTTTTTATTGAGATTTACGGATTGATAGAATTTGTTCGGAGCTTAATTTCCCGTCAAGGAAAAGACGCTGCTCTTCAGTCAACGTCGCTCCCGGGAATTTTTTAGGTTTCAATGTTTTTAAGAATTCATACCTATATCGCAATTCCAATTGGGAATAAATCTCTATATCGGAATTCCCTTTGCGATAGTCGGCTGTGAAATTCCCGCCGGCCGTCGAAAATACCCCATAGGAATTCGAATAAAGTCCGCTTGCAAACTTTCCGTCAACAAACAGTCCTTCCATAAAATAATATTTACGTCCTGAAGCCTTGTGGATATATAATATGCCGTCTCCGTTCGGTTTGCCTTTTACGCAGACACCGACATAGATAGACTTTTTGTACCAGATCGTATCCGTTCCAAAACAGTGTCCGTTTTTGAAATCACCGACGCATACCACTCCCGATTTCCAGAACTGTATACCCCGCCCGGAATACTCGCCATCCTTGAATTCGCCGTAGTAGCGGTGCCCGTTCTTTTTGTAATGCGTGCATACTCCGTTGGGGATGCCCCGCTCGAAATGGCCGATATAAATGCCCAGCGAATCGGAATAGAGCACCCCTTCGCCGCAAGGGTATTGACCCTCGTAGCGGATTCCGTTTTCAACGATGACCGTGTCACACACGGCGCCGAAGGAAAAATTCGCATACAGCGAAACGAGACTGAAAATAAATAATTTATACATATCCGTATATTTTTAGGATTCGTATTATTGAGATGCTATTATTACCCCCCCCCTCCCCCATGTTCCGATGCAAGTCCTGCCACAAAATGGACAGGCGGAATTATGACATTGGCAAGGGACGCTATGACACGCAGACTGTAAGATAATGATAAATGTTGCTATCTGCAATATATGGTCAAAAAATGTAAATTGAAAAATGATCTGATTTGTTTGGAATCAGTGTTGAATCAGTATCCGTCAGTCTCGTTTGGTAAATTGGGCAATACGATATTGCAATGCTCGTTTGCTGATGAAAGAGCGGAGCCGGACCCTGAAAAGCAGTATCCCGGAGATATGGGATAACTCTCTGCCGCCTTTGCGATTGATTGTTCCGCTCCTATTTATAGCATGACGGATATCAGATGACGGGGCGCAACGAAAATGCGGATAGACCTGGATTTGCGTTGTTTGCGGCGCGCGTCCCGATCTGTCAGGATTCGGGCGAAAAATCGTCCCGAATCCGGGCTTTTTGCCCGATGTGCATGAAAAAAGCGGCTGCCTTGTTCGGTAACCGCTTGATTCCTCGAGCTGACACCGGGACTTGAACCCGGGACCTCTTCCTTACCAAGGAAGTGCTCTACCACTGAGCTATGTCAGCAACATTTCTCTTTCGAGTGGTGCAAAAGTACATAAGAAAAATGAAAAGACCAAAAATTTGTACACTTTTCATAATTATTTTCTACCTTTACTACCAAATCATAATAAAAACCAGATGAAACGCATCTTAATAGTAGGCGCAGGCGGTCAGATCGGTTCCGAACTGACCGTTTACCTGCGCAGTATCTACGGCGGCTCGAACGTCGTCGCTACCGACATGCGCGAGTGCCGGTCGCTGGCCGGGGACGGTCCTTTCGAGGTGCTCAACGCCCTCGACGCAACGGCCATGGCCTCGGTCGTGGCCCGTCACCGCATCGACACGATCTTCAACCTCGTGGCCCTGCTGTCGGCCGTCGGCGAACGCAATCCCCAGATGGCCTGGAACGTCAACATGGGGGCGCTCAACAATTCGCTCGAAGTGGCCCGGCAGCACCATTGCGCGCTGTTCACCCCCTCGTCGATCGGCGCCTTCGGGCCGTCGTCGCCCAAGGACAAAACCCCGCAGGACACGATCATGCAGCCGACGACGATCTACGGCATCTGCAAGGTCACGGGCGAACTGCTCGGGAACTACTACCACCACAAATACGGCGTCGACACCCGTTCGGTGCGTTTCCCGGGCATCATATCGAGCGTCACGCTGCCCGGCGGCGGTACGACCGACTACGCCGTGGAGATTTATTACGAGGCGATCCGGAGCGGCAAATTCACCTGTCCCGTTCCGTCGGACGTCTACATGGATATGATCTACATGCCCGACGCCCTGCGCGCCTGCGTCGAACTGATGGAGGCCGACCCTGCGAAATTGATCCACCGCAACAGCTTCAACCTCGCGTCGATGAGCTTCACGCCCGAGATCATCTGCGCCGAGATCAAAAAGCGTCTGCCCGCCTTCACGATGGACTACAACGTCGATCCCGTGAAGAAGGAGATCGCCGAGAGCTGGCCCAATTCGCTGGACGACACCTGCGCCCGCGAGGAGTGGGGCTGGCGGCCCGAGTGGGACCTCTCGCGCATGACCGACGACATGCTGGCGCACATCCGCGCGAAGCTGGGTGCGGAATAAGTGAAAAGAGGCGGCGATTTCGGCCGCTTCGGCAACTGAACAGCCTATGAAACGAATTGTCCGGATCGTCGTTGTCTCTGTGCTGTTGCTTGCGGCAATTGTCGCGGGCGGCAGTCTCTACATGCTCTCCTATTCGCTCCGGCCCGATGCGACGATGCGGGCCAAGAACGCTTCGTCGTATGAATATATGTACGGCGAATATCCTTTCCTGCGGCCGTGGGTCGACAGTCTGGAGCGCACCGGGGCCTTGCGCGACACGGTGATTCTCGGTTCGGAAGGCGAACGGCTGCACGCGATCTATGCGGCGGCTCCCCGTCCGACGGACCGGACGGCGGTGATCGTCCACGGCTATACGGACAACGCCGTGCGGATGCTGATGATCGGCTATCTCTACAACCGCGACCTGGGCTGCAACATCCTGCTGCCGGACCTTTATTACCACGGGCAGAGCGAAGGCCGTGCCATCCGGATGGGGTGGAAGGACCGCTTCGACGTGCTGCGGTGGATGGACATTGCCAACGACATCTTCGGCGGCGATACCCGGATGGTGGTCCACGGGATTTCGATGGGCGCGGCGACGACCATGATGGTCTCGGGCGAGGAGCAGCAGCCCTATGTGAAATGTTTCGTCGAGGATTGCGGCTATACGAGCGTCCGGGACCAGTTTTCGAAAGAGCTTAAAGAGCAGTTCGGGCTTCCGGCCTTTCCGCTGCTCGACGCGGCGAGCTGGCTGTGCGGCCTGAAATACGGCTGGACTTTCGGCGAGGCTTCGTCGCTGGAGCAGGTGAAGAAGAGCCGGCTGCCGATGCTGTTCATCCACGGCGACGCCGACGATTACGTGCCGACGCGGATGGTCTATCCGCTTTACGGGGCCAAGCCCGGCGACAAGGAGCTGTGGGTGGTTCCGGGAGCGTCGCATGCCAATTCGTACCGCGACAACCGGGAGGAGTACACGCGCCGCGTCGGGGAGTTCGTGGGTCGGTATATCGGCGGCAGGCCGGAGTGAATTGAGCCGCCCTCGATGTGGAGGCGTGTGATTTGCAGCAGGCGCAGGCCTTCTGCCGGATTCTGGCGGAGACCGTTGGGAAACTCCCGGCCGAAGTGCGCGGGCGGCTTTACCGCCCGGCCGCCGAGAACTGCGTGAAAGGGACGGTCCTGACGGGAGCCGTTGGACGAACGAAAAAACCGGAGGTCTGAACCTCCGGTTTTTTCGTTTGTCGGAAGGAACGCTCCTTCCGGCGGGAATCTCTTACTCGGCTTTGCCGTCCGAACCGAGAACCTCCTTGATCTTGTGGATGTAGAGCTTCTTCATGTTGTCGCGGGCGGGACCCAGGTACTTGCGGGGGTCGAACTCGGCGGGTTTGGTGGCGAAGACCTCGCGGATGGCGGCGGTCATGGCCAGACGCGAGTCGGAGTCGATGTTGATCTTGCAGACGGCGCTCTTGGCGGCCTGGCGAAGCTCCTCCTCGGGAATGCCCACGGCAGCCTTCAGCGCACCGCCGTACTTGTTGATCGTCTCGACTTCCTCCTGGGGAACCGACGATGAACCGTGCAGCACGATGGGGAAGCCCGGAAGCTCCTTCTCGATGGCGGCCAGTACGTCGAAAGCCAGGGGAGGCGGAACCAGACGGCCCGTCTTGGGATCTACGGTGCACTGCTCGGGGGTGAACTTGTAGGCTCCGTGCGAGGTGCCGATCGAGATGGCCAGCGAATCGACGCCCGTCTTGGTCACGAAGTCAACGACCTCTTCGGGCTTGGTGTAGTGGCTGACCTCGGAAGCTACCTCGTCCTCGACGCCGGCCAGCACGCCCAGTTCGCCTTCGACCGTCACGTCGTGCTGGTGAGCGTACTCCACGACCCGCTTCGTCAGGGCGACGTTCTCGTCGTAGGGGAGCGCCGAACCGTCGATCATCACCGACGAGAATCCCATGTCCACGCAGCTCTTGCACAGTTCGAACGAATCTCCGTGGTCGAGGTGCAGTACGATCTGGGGTTTGGCCCAGCCCAGTTCCTTGGCGTACTCCACGGCTCCTTCGGCCATGTAGCGCAGCAGGGTCTGGTTGGCGTAGTTGCGCGCACCCTTCGATACCTGGAGGATGACGGGCGACTTGGTCTCGGCGGCAGCCATGACGATAGCCTGGAGCTGCTCCATGTTGTTGAAGTTGAATGCCGGAACGGCGTAACCTCCTTTGATGGCCTTGGCGAACATCTCGCGCGTGTTCACAAGACCCAGATCTTTGTACGATACCATAGTATTTGAAATATTAGTGAATTTGTTGCACTCAAAAAACCGCACAAATTTACTAAAAATTCTAAATAACAGGCCTTTTTTGTGAAAAAAATAACAGACGAACCGGGAAATCGTTGTACAATCCGGATTGTTTTTCGTAAATTTGCAGGGATTTTCGGATGGGCGGGACATGCGACCGCATTTTCCGGCCGTATGCGGCAAGTCCTTCCCGGGAACGGGTTTCGGACGGGCCGGATTTGCAGGCGCGGCTGAAAGCCGCGAATGGGCGGCGGTCCGCGACGGGCAGACAGGAAGCAACATACAAACATTATAAATACTATGGCAGATTTCATCTATCAGGAGCCGTTCCCCGTGGGGGAAGACAAAACCAAGTACCGTCTTTTGACGAAGGAGTACGTGAAGGTTGTGGAGTGCGACGGACGCAAGATCCTCAAGGTCGATCCCAAGGGCCTCGAACTGCTTTCGAAGGAGGCTTATGCCGACGTGTCGTTCTACCTGCGCGCCGCGCATCTCCAGAAACTGCGCAACATTCTCGAAGACCCCGAAGCCACCGACAACGACAAGTTCGTGGCCTACACGATGCTGCTGAACCAGACCGTCTCGGCCGAAGGCGAACTGCCCACCTGCCAGGACACCGGCACGGCCATCTGCATCGGCCACAAGGGCGAGGATGTCTGGACGGGGACCGACGACGCCGAGTGCATCGCCCGGGGCGTTTACGAGACCTACAAGGACCGTAACCTGCGCTATTCGCAGGTGGTTCCCTTTACGATGACCGACGAGAAGAACTCGGGCACGAACCTTCCCGCGCAGATCGACATCTACGGCGGCAAGCCCGGCATGGAGTACGAGTTCCTCTTCATCACCAAGGGCGGCGGCTCGGCCAACAAGACCTTCCTCTACCAGCAGACCAAGGCGTTGCTGAACGAGGAGTCGCTCACGAAATTCATCCAGCAGCATATCTTCGACCTCGGCACGTCGGCCTGCCCTCCCTACCACCTGGCCATCTGCATCGGCGGCACGTCGGCCGAGATGTGCCTTTCGACGGTGAAGAAGGCTTCGGCCGGCTACCTCGACGAGCTGCCCACCTCGGGCAACGAGGGCGGCCGCTGCTTCCGCGACCTGGAATGGGAGGAGAAGGTGCTGAAAATCTGCCGCGAGAGCGGCGTCGGCGCCCAGTTCGGCGGCAAGTATCTCGTGCACGACGTGCGGGTGATCCGCGCTCCGCGCCATGCGGCTTCGTGCCCCGTGGCCATCGGCGTGAGCTGCTCGGCCGACCGCAACATCAAGGCCAAGATCACGCCCGAGGGCATCTTCCTCGAAGAGCTGGAGAAGAATCCCGCGCGCTTCCTGCCGGCCGAGGCTCCCTCGATGTCCCCGGCCGTGGACATCGACCTCGACGAGGGCATGGACAAGGTGCGTGCGATCCTCACGAAATACCCGATCAAGACGCGCCTGAATCTGCGCGGCACGCTGATCGTCGCCCGCGACATCGCCCACGCCCGCATCAAGCAGATGCTCGACGAGGGCAAGCCGATGCCCGAATACTTCAAGAAGCATCCGGTTTACTACGCCGGTCCGGCCAAGACGCCGCAGGGCATGGCTTCGGGTTCGTTCGGCCCCACGACGGCCGGGCGCATGGACCCCTACGTCGACCTGTTCCAGTCGCAGGGCGGTTCGCTGGTGATGGTGGCCAAGGGCAACCGCTCGCAGCAGGTGACCGACGCCTGCCGCAAACACGGCGGTTTCTACCTCGGTTCGATCGGCGGCCCGGCAGCGATCCTGGCGAAGAACTCCATCAAGTCGGTCGAAGTCGTGGACTTCCCCGAACTGGGCATGGAGGCCGTGCGCAAGATCTATGTCGAGAACTTCCCGGCGTTCATCATCGTCGATGACAAGGGGAACGACTTTTTCGCCGATTTCAAGCATTAAGAACGGTCGTTTATACCATGCACTGTTTCCCGCTCCCGATCGGTGTTGTCGCCGCCTGCGGTGCCGGTTACAGGTTCGACCCCACCCCAAACCCCTCCTTCAGGGAGGGGCTTGGTGGCGCAAGCGGCAAAATTGGCGTTTCGGACGGCAGGTGTAAATTAGTTGCATGAAAAAATACTAACGCGCAAAACTTTGCGTTGTAAAATTGTAAAAAAGACCGTCGTAAGGTATGAAATCCGGCAGATAATCCGGGCGAAATTCCGGTCGCGCCGCGACAAGCCCCTCCCTGTGGCCGTTTGAGAGACGGCTTTCGGAAGAGGGTGCGTGGAGCCGGGTCCGTATCCCGGCGGACCGGGCGCCGCCCCTTGGTTCCGGCTTTTGGCCGTGCGGAGCCGGATCGGCAAACGCCGGCGGCGACAGCGGCCGGCCGGTACGGGGTGCGGTGCGAATTGACAGACATATCGTTTTGTGATGAGAGACTTTGTTGCAAAAATATCCCTGACAGCACTCTTCGTGCTGGCGATCTTCTCGGCATCCGCTGCCGAGAAGGTCACTTTTGAAGCCAACTCGCCGCTGACGGTCGCCGTCGGCGAGGCGTTCCGCGTGGAATTCGCCCTGAACGCCAAACCCGACGGGGATACTTTCAAGGCGCCTTCGTTCGAGGGATTCGACGTGCTGGCGGGACCTGCCATCTCGCAGGGGTCGTCGGTCCAGATCGTCAACGGCTCGATGACCAAGAGCGTCAGCTATACCTACACTTTCGTGCTGCTGCCGCAGGCCGCGGGCAACGTGACCATCGGCGCCGCGGAGGTCAAGGTCGACGGCTCGTCCTACCGGACCCGGCCGCTGCCCATCGAGATCGTGAACGAGGGCGAAGGCTCCCGGGCGCAACAGCAGCAGGGCGGTTCGAACCGTGCGGACGATACGCAGGCCGATGCCCAGAGCCGGATCGGCAAGGACGATATTCTGCTCCGGGCCGTCGTGTCGCGCTCGTCGGTCTACAAGAACGAACCCCTGCACGTGGCTTTCAAGCTCTATACGCGGGTTCCTTATGTCAACATCGTTCCCGAGTCGGCTCCGTCGTTCAACGGTTTCTGGTCGCAGGACCTCTCCGATCCCAATTCGGCCCGCGTGGGGCGCGAGACCTATGCCGGGAAGGTGTACGAGACGCGTGTGCTGTACGACTACCTGCTCTATCCGCAGCAGGTCGGCTCGCTCACGATCGACCCTGTGGACATGACCGTCGTGGCGCAGGTCGTGGTGCAGAGCCGCCATGCCGATCCCTTCTTCGGGGGCGGCCGCGAGGTGTTCAACGTTCCGCGCAAGGTGCAGAGCCAGCGGGCCACGGTCCAAGTGAAAGCGCTTCCGGCAGGTGCTCCGGCCAGCTTCAGCGGCGCTGTGGGCAATTTCACGATGGACACCCAGTTCCCTTCGGAACGGATCGCGGCCAATTCGGGCGCGACGGTCACGGTGAAGATTTCCGGCACGGGCAACCTTACCTTCGTACAGGCCCCGAAACTGCCGCTGCCGACCTCCTTCGAGCAATATAACGTCAAGACCACCGAGTCGATCAACACGTCGGCCTCGGGCATCTCCGGCTACCGCCAGTTCGAATATCCCTTCATCGCACGGGCCGAGGGCGCTTACGACCTCGAACCCATCGAGTTCACTTACTTCGACCCCCAGCGGGTGCAGTACGTGACGCTGAAATCGAAGCCGCTGACGCTCGAAATCACGCCCGATGCCCGCGGCGGAGGCGATGCGGTGGTGATGCAGGGGCGCGGCATGTCGAAGGAGGAGGTGAAGATGCTGGGCCAGGACATCCGCTTCATCAAGCTGGGCGGGGCGCAGCTGCGCTCCGAGCGCGTGCCGTTCATCTTCAGCGCCGCCTACTGGATTCTTCTGTTAGGTGTGCTGGCGCTTTTCACGATGATCTACGTGGCGCTGCGCAAGCAGATCCGCGAATCGCAGAACGTCGCCCTCGTGCGGGGCAAGCGGGCCAACAAGGTCGCCGTGCAGCGGTTCCGCGCCGCGAAGCGGTATATGGAGGAGCAGAACCGGCATGCCTTCTACGAGGAGATGCTCCGCGCGCTGTGGGGGTACATGGGCGACAAGTTCAACATCCCGGTGGCCAACCTCACCAAGGAGAATGTCCGCGAGGAGCTGCACAAACGGGGCGTTTCGTCCGAGGACTCGCAGCGTTTCACGGACATCATCACCCGGTGCGACGAGGCGCAGTATTCGCCCGTCGAGTCGGCCCGCATGAACGACGTCTATTCCGAGGGCGTGAACCTGATCTCGCGCATCGAATCGGTGATAAAACGATAGTGTTATGAAACGATTGACCCTATTCCTGATCCTGCTGTCCGGCATGCTCTGCGCGCATGCGCAGGAGGGAGCCGACACGCTGGCGCAGCCTGCCGTGACGGCGGCTCCGGAACCCGCTGCCGAGGCGTCGCCCGAGCAGTTGTGGGACCGCGCCAACACGGCCTATATCAATGGCGACTTCCACGCCGCCGCGGAGTTCTACGAGCAGATTCTCGCCCGCGGATTGAGTTCCATGAAACTCTATTACAACCTGGCCAACGCCTGTTTCAAGGAGGGGCGGCTGGGCAAGTCGATCCTTTTCTACCACCGGGCCTTGCGGCTGGCTCCCGGCAACGACGACATCCGCTATAATTTGAGCGTCGCCGAGGCCCGCACGAAGGACAACATCGAGCAGATACCCGAATTTTTCTTCACCGAATGGATGCGCGGCGTGCGCCGTCTGATGAGCTGCACGGCGTGGAGCGTCTTCTCGCTCGCGGCGTTGGTCTGCGCCCTGGCGCTGTTCCTCGCCTACCTGTTGGCACAGCGTTTGCCGTTGCGCAAGGCGGGGTTCTACGGGACCCTCGTCGCCGCGGCGGTTTTCATGCTCACGAGCTGGTTCGCCATGGGCGAGCGGCGCGAGATGCTCGACGACACGCAGGCCGTCGTGATGTCGCTCTCGACGGCCGTGAAGAGTTCGCCCGACAAGTCGGCGACCGACCTCTTCGTGCTGCACGAGGGGACGCTCGTCGAGATCACCGACCGCCTCGACAACTGGTGCGAGATCACCATTGCCGACGGCAAGAAGGGGTGGCTCGAATGTAAAACCGTCGAAACGATTTAAATGTCGAAACTTTTACAGGACGTCGTCGGCGAGCTTTCGAAGCTTCCGGGCGTGGGACGCCGCACGGCGTTGCGCCTGGCCATCCACATCCTGCGCATGGAGCGGGATTCGGTGGCCGAGATGACGGAGAGCATCGACCGGTTCCGCAACGAGATCCGCTACTGTTCGCAGTGCAACAACCTCTCCGACGAGGAGGTGTGTCCGATCTGCGCCGACCGGGAACGGGACCATGCGACGATCTGCGTCGTGGAGCAGGTGGCCGATGTGCTGTCGGTCGAGAACACGCGCCAGTACCGGGGGATGTACCACGTGCTGGGCGGCGTCATCTCGCCCATGCAGGGCATCTCGCCCTCGGACCTGAAGATCGACCTGCTGTGCGAACGGATCGCCCGCGGCGGGGTGAAGGAGGTGATCCTCGCCATCTCGACTTCGGTCGAAGGGGAGACGACGCTTTTCTACCTGATGAACCGCCTGCGGCAGTTCCCGGGGCTGAAAGTTACGTCGATCGCGCGCGGTATCGGTTTCGGCGACGAACTGGAGTATGTCGACGAACTGACGATCACCCACGCGCTGATGAACCGCCGGGAGATCAAGTAGCCGGCCCGCTCGGGAGGCGGGTTTTAGGGGCCGAATTTGTGGTTTCAATAAAATAACAACACTATGGACTTTGTAACGAACGAGAAACTCACCATCGTGGGTGCGGCCGGCATGATCGGCTCGAACATGGCGCAGACGGCGCTGATGATGCGCCTGACGCCGAACATTTGCCTCTACGATCCGTATGGACCGGCGCTGGAGGGCGTAGCCGAGGAGCTTTACCACTGCGCCTTCGAGGGGGCGAACATCACGTGGACGACCGACATCCGCGAGGCGCTGACCGATGCGGCTTACGTCGTGTCGTCGGGCGGCGCGGCCCGCAAGGCGGGCATGACGCGCGAGGATCTGCTGAAAGGCAACGCCCAGATCGCCGAACAGTTCGGCAAGGACATCAAGTCCTATTGTCCGGACGTGAAGCACGTCGTGGTGGTCTTCAATCCGGCCGACATCACGGGACTGATCACGCTGATCTATGCGGGGCTGAAGCCTTCGCAGGTCTCGACCCTCGCGGCGCTGGACTCCACGCGCCTGCGTTCGGAACTGGCCAAATATTTCAAAATCTCGCCCGACGAAATCCGCAACTGCCGCACCTACGGCGGCCACGGCGAGCAGATGGCGGTCTTCGCCTCGACGACGCTCGTCGCCGGACGGCCCCTTTCGGAGCTGATCGGCAAAGAAATGCCCGAGGGCGACTGGGCCGACCTGCAACAGCGGGTGATTCAGGGCGGCAAGCACATCATCGACCTGCGCGGCCGTTCGTCGTTCCAGAGTCCGGCCTATATCTCGATCTCGATGATCGCGGCGGCGATGGGCGGCAAGCCGTTCACCTATCCTGCCGGCGTATTCGTCCACAACGACGAGTTCAAGCACATCCTCATGGCGATGGAGACCGTCATCACGAAGGAGGGCGTGTCGTATAAGAACGTGCAGGGCACGGCCGGGGAGCACCAAAAACTGACGGAGAGTTACGAACATCTCTGCAAACTGCGCGACGAGGTGATCGCGATGGGCATTCTGCCTCCCGTCGGCGAGTGGGGCCGCCTGAATCCGCACCTGAAATAGCGGGAAATGCAAAACTGAAAAAGGACCGGATGCATCCGGTCCTTTTTTAATTGGACGAGCGGAAGTCCATGGGAATTGTGATTTCCACGGGAACCTTTCGTCCGTGCAGCTCTCCCGGCTTCCAGCGCGGGGAGCTTTCAAGCGCCCGGACCGCTTCGGCGGACAACTTGCTGTCGGGCGGTGAGCAGGACGCAGGCGCCGATCAGACCCCGGAACGTCATGGCCTGGCCTGGAACACGGCGCGCAGTTCGCCGTCGCTCAACAGCAGCAGCATCGGGCCGTCCATGTCGTAATGGGTCACCGATTCGAGCATTTTGGTGAAGGCGTCCTCCTCGTCCATGCCCGGGCAGGCCATCATCGTCGCGGCCAGAGGCCCGATCTTCAGCGTGCGTTTCCCGTCGGTCTTGTAGGCGCCCGTCAGGCGGTTGCAGGCCCCGACGCCCGTCAGGCGGTTGCCTTCGGCGAGCAGCGTGACGGTGAATTTGCCCTCCTCGGGTTTGACCGCCTTGCCGCCGAGCTGGATCAGCTGCCACTCGGTGCCCGCCAGCGGGCGGCGGGTCTTTTTCTGGTAGGAGCGGCAGTTGCAGCATCCGGCCATAAAGGCCGCAGCGACAGCGACTATCGCAATTTTCAGTAAAATCTTCATCGTTTTTCCATTTGGATCATATGGCAAATATAGGGAATTAATTATACCTTTGTACAACTTCCGGACCCGATATTTCCGCCGCAGGCGGATATAAGTCCCCGCTTCGGCGTGGATTCAAGGGAGGGTCGGGCCTGTACATGCGGCCAGAGGCTGCGAGTACGGCGGTTGGAAGCACGAAGGCTTAAATAATTTCAAGATAATTTTTTATGAAAACCATCATCGCTTCTCCCCATGCGCCCAAGGCCGTGGGTCCCTATTCGCAGGCCGTCGAGGCCGGCGGTGCGCTCTATGTTTCGGGACAGCTCCCGATCGACGCCGCGTCCGGAAAGATGGACGAAGGCATCGAGGCCCAGACGCGCCGGTCGCTCACGAACCTCGGCCATATCCTGCGCGAAGCCGGATACGATTATTCCGACGTGGTGAAAACCACGGTCCTGTTGCAGTCGATCGGCGATTTCGCCGCCATGAATGCCGTCTATGCGGAGTTCTTCACCTCGGAGATGCCGGCGCGCATGTGCTACCAGGTCGCGGCGCTGCCGATGGGCGCGCTGGTCGAAATCGACGCCGTGGCGGTGAAATAATCCCGCCTTCGGACCGAAGGCGCGCTCCGGGTATCTGGGGCGTGCCTTTTGCTCTTTTGTAGATATTTTGTGAATAAGTTTGGCTCTCCATGCTGGCTTTTTATCCGGAAAAGCCGCAATTTTGTAGAACCGGGTTTTGCCCGCCGTGACGCCTGAAATCTGAAAATATAGAAATAATAGTCTGAAAATAGTTATGTCAAAAGCCACCAAAGCCGACACGCCGCAGAAGGTCAATTACAACGATGCGGTTGCCGAGTCGAAGAAGTATTTCGACGGGGACGACCTCGCCGCCACGGTGTGGGTCAGCAAGTACGCCCTCAAGGACTCTTTCGGAAACATCTACGAGAAATCGCCGCGCGAGATGCACGAGCGCATCGCTTCCGAAATCGAACGCATCGAGCAAAAATACCCGAACCCGCTCCCGAAGGAGGAGGTTTTCGCGTTGCTCGACCATTTCCGTTACGTCATTCCGCAGGGCGGCCCGATGACCGGCATCGGCAACAATTTCCAGGTGGCGTCGCTGTCGAACTGCTTCGTCATCGGCCATAAGAACCCCGCCGACTCCTACGGCGGCATCTTCCGCATGGACGAGGAGCAGGTCCAGCTGATGAAACGCCGCGGCGGCGTGGGCCACGACCTTTCGCACATCCGCCCCACGGGCAGCCCGGTGCTCAACTCGGCACTCACGTCGACAGGCATCGTGCCCTTCATGGAGCGTTACTCGAACTCGACGCGCGAGGTGGCGCAGGACGGGCGGCGCGGCGCGCTGATGCTGTCGCTGTCGATCAAGCACCCCGACGCCGAGCGGTTCATCGACGCCAAGGTCGACACGGGCAAGGTGACGGGCGCCAACGTCTCGATCAAGATCGACGACGATTTCATGCGTGCGGCCCTCGCCGGGAAGAAATACCACCAGCAGTTCCCGATCAAGTCGGACAACCCCAAATACGAGCAGGACATCGACGCCCGGAAGCTCTGGGAGAAGATCATCCACAACGCGTGGAAGTCTGCCGAACCGGGCGTGCTGTTCTGGGATACGATCATTCGCGAAAGCATTCCCGACTGCTATGCCGACGAGGGTTTCGTGACGGTTTCGACCAACCCCTGCGGCGAGATCCCGCTCTGCCCCTACGATTCGTGCCGCCTGTTGGCGATGAACCTGTTGAGCTATGTGGACAACCCGTTCAAGGCCGATGCGAAGTTCAATTTCGACAAGTTCAGGGACCACGTATACAAGGCGATGCACATGATGGACGACATCATCGACCTCGAACTGGAAAAGGTCGAACAGATCATCGGGAAGATCGCCGCCGACCCCGAAGACCTGGATGTGCGCCGCGTGGAGCTGGAGCTTTGGAAAAAGATCCGCGAAATGGCGCGGAAGGGCCGCCGTACGGGTCTGGGCATCACGGCCGAGGGCGACATGCTCGCCGCGCTGGGTCTGCGCTACGGCACGCAGGAGGCGATCGACTTCGCCGTCGAGGTGCAGAAGTGCCTCGCTCTGGCGGCTTACGGCGCTTCGGTGAAGATGGCCGCCGAGCGCGGCGCCTTCCCGGTTTACGACGCCGCGAAGGAGGTGAACAACCCGATGATCGCCCGTATCCGCGAGGCCGATCCGGCGCTCTACGAGGAGATGACGAAGGTGGGCCGCCGCAATATCGCCATGCTGACCATCGCGCCCACGGGAACCACGTCGCTCATGTCGCAGACCACTTCGGGCATCGAGCCGGTGTTCCGCACCGTCTACAAGCGCCGCCGCAAGATCAATCCTTCGGACGTGGACACCCACGTCGATTACGAGGACGAAACGGGCGAAAAGTTCCAGGAGTACAACGTTTACCATCATAATTTCGTCAAATGGCTGGAAGCCAGCGGGTACGACACCTCGAAGCTGGCGACGATCTCCGACGCCGAACTGAACGAGTGGGTCGCCGCGTCGCCCTACCACGGCGCCACGGCCAACGACATCGACTGGGTGGCCAAGGTCAAGATGCAGGGCGCCATCCAGAAATGGGTGGACCATTCGATCTCGGTGACGGTGAACCTGCCGAACAACGTCTCGGAGGCGTTGGTGGCCGATGTTTACCGCACGGCTTGGGAGTGCGGCTGCAAGGGCGTCACGGTCTACCGCGACGGCTGCCGCGACGGCGTGCTGCTGGAGAAGAACTCCAAGAGCCGGAAGAAGTGCGAGGAGCATCCCGGCGAGGTGCAGAAGCGTCCCAAGTCGATTCCTGCCGACATCGTGCGGTTCAAGAACGGCACGGAGGACTGGATCGCCTTCGTGGGCTTGCAGGGCGGGCGTCCCTACGAGGTCTTCACGGGTAAGATCGAGGAGGACGCCATGTTCATTCCCCCGAAGATCAAGAAGGGCTTCATCATCAAGGTCCGCGAGGCGGACGGTACGAAACGCTATGATTTCCAGTACACCGACCGTTACGGTTATACGAACACCATCGGCGGCATCTCGCGTCTGTTCAACGAAGAGTTCTGGAACTACGCCAAGCTCATTTCGGGCGTGCTGCGTCACGGCATGCCGATCGAGAAGACCGTGTCGCTGATCGAGTCCCTGCATCTGGACAGCGAGTCGATCAACACGTGGAAGACCGGCGTGTGCCGTGCATTGAAACAGTATATCGTCGACGGCACGAAATCCAAGGGTAAATGCCCGAGCTGCGGACAGGAAAATATGGCCTATCAGAACGGCTGTCTGACCTGCATGTCGTGCGGCTATTCCAAGTGCGGCTGATGTTTTTTTCACCTGATTTGTGTTCTAAAAAGCCCCAATGCCCAGGCATTTGGGGCTTCTTTGTCTCCGAAGCTCTCTTTTTTCTGTTTTTTTGACCGGATTTGAATGGTTTTTGTGAAAAAAATGCGTACTTTTACGACAAGTATGTGAGACGTATTAAAGATGAATATTATGAGAAAGATTTTTTTGACTGTTTTGCTCGTGGCTTTCGCCTCTGCCGCATTTGCCGAAGGAACGCCGAAGAAGCCGAGCGTTGCCGGATTCGTGTCGAACGGATTCTGGGATAATTGGGAGATTTCGGCCGGGTTCGGAACCGGAACAGCTTTCTCCAACGGAGATAACTATGGTCCCCGCAGTGACCGTTTCGGTTTCGAGGGCAACCTGTCGGTGACGAAGTGGCTGCATCCGGTCTTCGGTATGCGCGCTCAATTGCAGGGCGGATGGTTCAACAATTTCGATTCCCAGATCGGCAAGATGACGTGGCCGTACATGTTCGGACACGTGGATTTCATGGTTAACGCCTCGAACTGGATCGGCGGTTACCGTGCCGACCGCGCGTGGTATGCCGTGCCGTTCGCCGGTTTCGGTTACATGGCTTCGAACTTCACGGACCGTAGCCAGCGTGAGAATGCATCCGGTTCGCGTCAGGACTTCGCCTTCACGGCGGGTCTGCTCAGCAAGTTCCGCCTGTCGCCCGCATTCGATTTCAATATCGAACTCAAGGGGTTGCTCGCCAAGTCGGATATTTGCCCTGCGGAGATGAACGGTTCTTATCTGGCCGGACTTTCCGCTACGGCTGGTATCACCTACCGCTTCAACCAGCGTGGCTGGGAGCGCGGCGTTCCGGGCTATACGGCCGATGACATCCGTGCTTTCCAGAATGCAGTGGCTGCGGGCAATTCCGCCCTCGAAGCCGCCCGGTCGGAGAATGCGGATCTGGCCAACAGACTGAAGGCTGCCGAGGCCGAGGCCGACGCCGCTAAAGCCGCTGCCGCCGCTGCTGCTGCCAAAGCCGCCGCCGAGGCCGCTGCCGCACAGAAGGTGAACACCCTCAGCCCGACTTCGATCATTTTCTACGATTACAGCATGTCGAAGCTGACGCCGAAGGAGAAGACCCGCCTCGAACTGATGGCCGACCTGATCAAGAGCGGTCCGAAAGACCGGGTCTACAAGATCGAGGGCCACGCCGACCAGCAGACGGGTACGGCGGCAGGCAACAAGCGCGTTGCCGAGAACCGCGCCAAGAGCGTTTACGACTTCCTCGTAAAATGCGGCGTGAACCCCAAACAGCTGACCTACGAAGGCAAGGGCAACGCAGCCAATGTTTACGAGAACAACCAGAAGGCCAACCGCGCCGTGATCATCAAATAAGGCCGGGCCGTATTGGGGAGGGCGAATGGAACCTTCCCGCCATAGGGAAAAAGATGCTCCTCGAAAAGGAGCATCTTTTTTCATATATATTATATAAGGTATGCTTTTTTGCCGAACCCGGACTTACCGGATGATGACGGCGTTGACGAGCCGTACGCCCGAACGGCGGTTTATCTCCTCCTTGAGCGCCTCGCGCTGGTAGAAAAGTTCCGAGCGCAGGACGCTCGACTGTATGCGTACGTACAGGATGTGCTTTTCGAGCCGCAATTCGGTGGTGACATCCGCGGCGCGGTCGCCGACAATCTCGCGCCATGTGTCCGGCAGTTTGCCTTCGGCGACTTTCGCGGCGATGTAGGGGCGTTTGAAAAACTCCTCCAGCAGGTCGCCCATCAGCATGGTTTTGGTTCGTCTCATGGCTGTTCGTCGGTTGATTCGGGTTGTACGGATCGCTCTTTTTCCGCGCCTTTCGCGGAATCTTCCGTTGCATTTTCCGAGGCGTTCTCCGGGGTGTTTGCGGCGTTTTCAGCTGCATTCCCGGCCGGGCCTTCCGCCGGATCTTCCGTCGCGGCCCGCTCCTGCGTCACGGCGCCTTCGGCGACTGAAAAGAGCGTGTAGTCGCCGCCCGCCTTGTCGAGAATCCGTTTCAGGCGTGTCGGGTTGCAGTCGGTGATCAGGATTTGCCCGAAGGTGTCGTCCGAGACCAGCCGGATCAACTGTTCGACCCGCCCGGCGTCGAGCTTGTCGAACAGGTCGTCCAGCAGCAGGATCGGGCGTTCGCCCTTCGTCTGGGCGACGACGGCGTACTGCGCCAGTTTGAGGGCGATCAGGAAGGATTTCTGCTGTCCCTGCGATCCGTATTTGCGCAGGGGATAACCTCCGATTTTCAGCACCAGGTCGTCGCGGTGAATGCCTGCCGTCGTGAATTCGTTGACGATGTCCTTCTGCCGCGCATCGAGCAGTATCTCCTCGAACGGACGGTCGTTCAGCTCCGATTTGTAGTGCAGTTCGACCTGCTCCCGGTCGCCCGAGAGGATGCTGTAATAGGCCGCGGTCACGGGTTGCAGCCGCTCGGCGAACTCCTGCCGCCGGGCGTGGATGGCCTTGCCGTGTTCGCACAGTTGCATGTCGTAGATTTGGAGCATGGTTTCGTCGGGCCGGGTTTTCAGCAGGCGGTTGCGTTCGGCCAGCACGGCGTTGTAGCGCATCACCGAACCGAGATAGGCGCGGTCCAACTGCGAAATGAAGGCGTTGAGATAGCGTCGGCGCTCGTCGGCGGCGTCCGAGATCAGCGCGCTGTCGGCCGGCGACACGATCACCGCGGGAATCAGTCCCACGTGGTCCGAAAGCCGTTCGTACTCCTTGCCGTTGCGCTTGAGCACCTTGCCGCCCTTGCGCGAGAAGCTGCACACGATGGTTTCCCGCTTGCCGGCATCGCTCGCATAGGTCCCTTCGACGAGGAAGAAGTCGGCGCCGTGGCGGATGCTCTGCCCGTCGGTCATCGGCAGCGACGACTTGCACATCGAGAGGTAGTAAACGGCGTCCACGACGTTGGTTTTGCCCGCGCCGTTGTCGCCCACCAGGCAGTTGATGCCGGGGCACAGCGCGAGTTCCTCCTGGGAGATGTTTTTGAAATTCAGCAGCGCTATTTTCTTCAGATGCATAGGACAAAAATACAAAAAATCCGGACACGACATTGCACATTGTGAATAGTTTTGTATCTTTGCAAACTATCGTACGAATTATAAACTAATAACACAATAAGCAATATGGCAAAGCAGAACGTCGCCGAGCAGGAAACCCTCGGCGAAGCAATGAACAAAACGGAGTTGTTTTTCGAGAGGAACGGCCGGACGATGTCCTACGTTTTCCTCGGTCTGCTCGTCCTCGCAGCCCTCGTTTTCGGCTACCGCTCGCTGATCCTCCAGCCCCGCGCCACGAAGGCCGCCGAGATGATCGCCGAGGCGCAGAACCGTTTCGAAGGCGAGAACCCCGATTTCGAGACGGCGCTGCTGGGCGACGACAACGCGGCCGGTTTCCTCGATGTGATCGAGAAGTACGGCTCGACGCCTTCGGGCAACCTCGCCAAGCATTATGCGGGCATCTGCTACCTGCGTACGGGCGATCTGGAGAACGCCGCCAAATACCTGGCGAAGTTCTCGCAGCTGAAAGGTATCCCCGGGGAGCTGATCAACGCACAGAACTACGGTTTGCAGGGCGATATCGCCGTCGAGCAGCAGGACTATGCCAGGGCGGTGAAGTTCTACGAGAAGGCCGTGAAGGCCGCCGACAACAACCTGACGGCCCCGATGTACCTGCGCAAGGCAGGTCTTGCGGAGCAGGCGCAGGGCAATGAGCAGAAAGCCGCGGCTTTCTATGAAGAGATTTTGACTTCGTATCCCGCCTCGATGGAGGCCCGCGATGCGGAAAAGCTGCTCGGCAGCATCAAATAGCGAAAGACGATGGCGACCAAGAATCACAACCTTTCCAAATTCGACTCACCCCTGCCTTCGGCCGCTGACATGCGGTTCGGTATCGTCGTGGCCGAGTGGAACCGCGAGGTCACCGAGGCCCTGTTGGAGGGAGCCGTGCGCACGCTGCGTGCTGCCGGGTGCCCCGATATGAATATCCAGGTCAAATATGTCCCGGGCACGTTCGAGCTTTCGCTCGGCGCGCAGTTCTTCGCGGAGTATACCGACGTGGACGCCGTCATCGCTCTCGGATGCGTTATCCAGGGCGACACGCGCCACTTCGATTTCATCTGTCAGGGCGTGACGCAGGGCATTACGCAGCTGCAAATCCAGTGGAACATGCCCATCGCTTTCGGCGTGCTGACGGTGGGCGACATGCAGCAGGCCCTCGACCGCTGCGGCGGCCGTCACGGCAACAAGGGCGACGAGGCTGCGGCCACGGCCATCAACATGGTGAAGTTGCAGATCGACATGGAGGCGGCTTCGCCCGACCACGAACCCGACCGGCGCAATATCAACTGATTGCCGCTTTCTGGCGGCGATCTTTCGCACATCCTTTAAACGAGGCGGATGGACAGTACCGAAGTACATTCCATCCGCCTCGTTCTTTTGCTGTCCGGCGTTCGTTCGTCTGATCCGTTCCCGCCGCTCGCCCGGACTTGTTCAGCTGTCGCCGCTTCGGCCGGTCATTGGGCCTTTTCGAGCGTGATGCGCTCCGAATAGCGGCGTCCGAAACGGTCCGTGGCGACTACCTCGATCGTCTGTGCCGAAGCCGAAGGACGCGCTTTGAAATAGAAGTCCGAGATGCGGGGATGCTGCGATTTGGCGAGTTTCCGCCCGGCGTTTTTCAGCGAGTCGAGATGCGCCGCATAGTCGGGATCGACGATCTGGATGCGCTGCATTGCGCCGCGGTAACGGCCGTCCTCGTACCAGACGACGGTCCAGCAGGGGTCCCAGTTCCAGATTTTGGCCACGACGCTTCCGGGAAACGCTTCCACCTGCCCGGGCTGCCATACCCGCAGTTGCCGTACGGCCGGAGACCCGAGGCTCCGGTACTCCCACGAGAACTCTCCGCCGCACTCGCGGAAGAGCTGGTAGCCTTTGGGCGTGCCGTCCTTGTTGATCGGGTCGTACCACAGGTTTCCGCAGATCTGTGCCACGTTGTGCTCCACGACTCCTTCGCGGATGTCGTAGTTCGAGTTGACGTGCGTGTGTCCCGTGATGAAATGCAGTTCGTGGCCGGCGAAGGCGTCCATCAGCCTGGCGGCCGACTCCATGACCTGATTGCCTTTCCAGGCCTTCATGGCCGGGGCGTGCATGGCCACGCAGACGCGCGACCCGGCGGGCAGCCGCCGGGCGTATTCCGCGGCCCAGGCCAGTTGCAGCGAGTCGATCTGCTCGTCGTATTTCTTCGCTCCGTGGTAGACGATGTCGTCGAGGACGATGTAGTGGGTCCGTCCCATGTCGAAGGCGTAGTAGGTGGGGCCGAAATGGTTCCGGTAGTTCTCCGTGGCCTCCCGGTCGGTGTATTTGTTCCGGTCGTGGTCGTGGTTGCCGATCACGCCGTAGACCGGTATTCCGAGCGATGCGAACTGCTCGCGGACGCCGGCGAACAGCTCCGGAGAGTCCCAGACGATGTCGCCGAGCAGCAGCGCCGCCTGTGCCGTGCCCCGTTGCTTCCCGAGGGCGGTCGCGCGTTGCAGTTCGGGGATGATCTCGGTTCGGAGCCGGTCGAAATGCGCCGCGGTTTTGGGCTGCGGGTCGCCGATCGCCAGCAATTCGTAAACCTCGCCCGTGGCCGGCCACGGACGCAGCTCGAAATCGTAACGCTTCGTGGAAGCGGCGTAGGGCCGGAAGAATTGCGGGATGTCCTGCTCCATGGGGGCCAGGTAGCCGGAAGGGGTTACGATGCTGATGAACAGCGCGTCGTCGTCGGCGTCGAGGGTGAAAGTTCCGTCGGCGCCGCTTTCGGTGAAGGAGTGGCCGTCCGTGACGGTGACGCCGGAGACCGGCGTCCCGGCGCATTTGACCGTGCCCCGGATCGGGCGGGCCGTAACGGCTGCGCCGAGGCAGCAGACGAGCAGCAGGACAATGAATCGTTTCATGGTTTCGGTAGGTTTTGGGTTTCGTTCTGATCGGTGCGGGCCGCTAAAAGAGGCCCAGGTTATCCAGGAAGATCAGCAGCAGCACCGCCGGGCAGACGTAGCGCACGAGGAAGATGAACACCCCGTAGATACGGAATTTCAGCGTGCCGTTGTTGCTGATTTCGGCCTTGAGTATTTTCCGGTCGAGGCGCCAGCCGACGAATATGCAGGTGAAGAATCCGCCGGCGGGGAGCAGGATGTTGGCCGTGAGGTAGTCGAGCGAGTCGAAAATCGTGAGTCCGAAGATGTTCCATCCCTTCAGAACGCCCAGCGACAGCGATGCCACGGCGGCCAGCGCCATGCAGGCTCCGGTCGTGGACCATGCGGCGGCCCGCCGGCTCATGTGCCACTCCTCGTGCATGTAGGCCGTGATGACTTCGTGCAGGGAGATGGTCGAGGTGAGCGCCGCAACGACCAGCAGCAGAAAGAATACCGACGACCAGACCATGCTCAACGGCATCGAGTTGAAGATGCCCGGCAGGGTGATGAATACGAGCGACGGTCCCGACGAGGGTTCGATGCCCACGCTGAACACCGCCGGGAAGATCACCACGCCGGCCAGCACGGCTACCAGCGTGTCGAGGATCGTGACGTTGAGCGCCGTGTGGCGCAGGTTGGTGTCGGGTTTGAAGTAGGAGGCGTAGGTGACCATCGTGCCGATGCCGATCGAGAGCGAGAAGAAGGCCTGCCCCAGCGCCACGAGCACCGTCGAGGGCGTCACCTTCGAGAAGTCGGGCCGGAACAGGAACCGAAGCCCCTCCTCGCCGCCGGGCATCAGCAGCGAGTGGATCGACAGTGCGATCAGGATGACGAACAGCAGGGGCATCAGCACCTTTGCCGAGCGTTCGATGCCTTTCTGCACGCCCATTGCGATGACGAAGTGCGTGGCCAGCACGAACAGCGCGGTGTAGAGCACGGGCCGCCACGGGTTCTGGATGAAATTCTCGAAAACGCTCTTGTATTCGTCGGCGGTGGTGTACCGGGCAAGGCTTCCCGTCACGGAGTGAACCATGTATTCGGCGGTCCATCCCGACACCACGAAGTAGAAGCCCAGGATCAGGAACGCCGCCACGACGCCGTTGTAGCCCAGGAAACTCCACTTGGGGTCGAGCGCCCGGTAGGCTCCCACGGCATTGCGGTGCGAGGCGCGCCCGACCGAGAATTCGGCCACCATGATGGGCAGTCCCAGCAGCAGGACGCAGAGAATGTAAATCACCAGAAAAGCTCCGCCGCCGTTGTCTCCGGCGACATAGGGGAACCGCCAGATATTTCCCAGCCCCACGGAACTTCCGGCCGCGACGAGCACGGCGCTCAATTTGCCGCCCAGCGTTGCGCGGCCGTGTGAATGATGCATATATCGGTTCTATTTGAAAAACTGCGCGCACGCAGCCGCGTGCGCGCAGTTTTCTATTTCTCCAGTACGACGCTCACCTTCTCCAGTTTGCCGCCGAGCGGGGGCGCCAGTTTCGAGACGGTGCATTTTACGTGCCGGACCTGCCGGAACGAGGCGTAGACCGCCTCGATGATGTTCATCGCCACGCGCTCGATCGTGCGCTGGGTAATGCGCATCTGGAGCGAGACGACTTCGTAGACCGTGAGGTAGTTGACCGTCTGTTCGACGCTGTCCTCGGCGGCCGCGTCGCCCAGGCAGGCCGTGATCTCCAGGTCGACCGTGAAGCGGTTGCCGACCTTCCGTTCGAGTTCGTAGCAGCCGTGCAGCGCCCGGAACTCCATGCGCTGGAGAACGATCCGGTATTCCATCCTATTCGGCGATCACGAGGTAGTAGTTCTTCTTGCCGCGCTGCACGAGCAGGTATTTGCCCGCGATCAGGTCCGCGTCGGTCACCGGGCGCATCGCGTCGGCCAGCTTCTCCTTGTTGAGCGACACGCCGCCGCCCTGCACCAGCTTGCGGCACTCGCCTTTCGAGGCGAAGATGTCGCTTTTCTCGGCGCAGAGGTCCACGAACGGGATGCCGGCCGCGAGTTCCGTGCGGGCCACGCGGTACTGGGGCACGCCTTCGAACACTTGCAGCAGGGTCTGCTCGTCGAGACGGTGCAGAGCCTCCGACGTGGCGCCGCCGAAGAGGATGGCCGAGGCCTCGACGGCCTTTTCGTACTCTTCGCGCGAGTGGATCATGCAGGTGATCTCCTCGGCCAGCCGTTTCTGCAATACGCGCAGGTGGGGAGCCGCGTCGTGCTCGGCGATGAGTGCGTCGATGGTCTCACGGTCGAGCAGCGTGAAGATCTTGATGTAGCGTTTGGCGTCCTCGTCGCTGACGTTGAGCCAGAACTGGTAGAACTTGTAGGGCGATGTGTAGCGCGGGTCGAGCCATACGTTGCCGCTCTCGGTCTTGCCGAATTTCGTGCCGTCGGCCTTGGTGATCAGCGGGCAGGTGATGCCGAAGGCCTCGGCCTCGGCGCCCAGCTTGCGGCGGATCAGCTCCGTGCCGGTGGTGATGTTGCCCCACTGGTCGGCGCCGCCCAGCTGGATTTTGCAGTTCATCGTCTCGTAGAGGTGCAGGAAGTCGTAGCCCTGAACCAGCTGGTAGGTGAACTCGGTGAACGACATGCCGTCGCCCTCGCCGTTGAAGCGTTTCTTCACGGAGTCTTTGGCCATCATGTAGTTGACGGTGATGCACTTGCCGAT
>CEBY01049304.1_pt1 | contig 87513 bp, 73 predicted proteins | sample 554731 | NCBI WGS metagenome assembly CEBY01 (sample SAMEA3182050, study PRJEB8094) | gut metagenome | biome: human; feature: gut; material: Stool; isolation source: human stools | place: Canada | collected 2012-02-22
GGTGTGAGCCGAGCCACAGTGTGGAATGTTGAAAAGGGAAACCCCTCTGTCGCGATTGGGATCTATGCCGCAGTTCTGCACGCACTGAACAATATGGATAAAGACCTTCTGCTCGTTGCAAAGGATGATGAGCTGGGGCGTAAACTCCAAGACCTTGAACTTACCACGCGCAAGAGAGCACCACGAAACGGAGGTGATTAATCGTGGCGTCAAACCAAAAAGTAATCTATGTCTATGAGAGCTTCAAATCTGCAACGCCAAACTTTCTGGGGCGCTCTTCGTGGAGAATGTCCGCGGCCGTGAAAGCTATTCCTTCGAGTATGATGCTGACTGGTTAAAAAGCAGCGCAAACGACATGTGGCGGTGCTGCTCTTTATGGCAGCCGTTCTCGTCACGCTGGAGGAAAGCGCCAAGGGCGGCATGCAGAAATTCTTCAAGTACGTTCCTGCGGTCGTTCTCTGCTACCTCATCGCCATGTTCCTGTGCACGCTGGGCGTGTGGGATATGGCCGAGACCAAGCCCATCACCTTCCAGAGCCTGATCCTCCTGCTCGGCTCCGTGTTCCTTGTCAGCGCCATCGCCACCAACGTCGGCAACAAGCTCTATGCGCTGACCAACTTCTCCGATAAAGCGACCTGGACCGTTCTGTTCGTCACCGTCGTCGCCCTGATCGCCGCCGTCACCCCGCTCGTCACGGTCGCCGGCTCCGGCGAGGTCTCCAGCCTCCTGCTCTACGCCGTCATCGGCCTGCTGGCCTCCCGCGCGAGCCTGCTCGAGCTCGGTGAGGCTCCCGCCTGGATCGCCACCGGCTTCATTGTCCTCGGCATCCACGCGGTGCTGATGCTCATCATCTGCAAGCTCCTCAAGCTCGACCTCTTCACCGCGGACGTGGCCTCTCTCGCCAACATCGGCGGTACAGCCTCCGCGCCGGTCCTCGCCGGCTCCTACTCCGGTTCTCTCGTTCCCGTCGGCATCCTGATGGCCCTCATGGGCTATGTGGTCGGCACGCCGCTGGCGGTCGTCTGCGCACACATCATGGAGTCTCTGGCCTGAGAACCCTGACGCTGCGGCGTTTCCGCGCCGCGCCATGACTGCTTCGACTGTGTAGGTGAACGCCGTTTCACCTGCACAGTTGCCCTAAGAACCCATTTGAAGGAGCAACGCTATGCCTGTTTTATCCGATCTTGAGCCGCGCGAGGTATTTGCCTGGTTTGAACGCCTGTGCGCCATCCCTCACGGCTCGCACCACACAAAAGCGATCAGTGACTATCTGGTCGCGTTCGCCCGCGAACGCAATCTTGCCTGCCGGCAGGACTCTGCCAACAATGTCGTCATCCGCAAGGCAGCCTCCGCCGGATACGAAAACGCGCCGGTCGTCATGCTGCAGGGCCATATCGACATGGTCTGCGAAAAGGACGCGGACTGCGGCAAGGATATGGAAACGGAGGGGCTCGACCTCTTCGTGGACGGCGACGTGATCGGCGCGCGAGGCACGACGCTCGGCGGCGACGACGGCATCGCCGTCGCGATGGCGCTCGCCGTCCTGGACGCCGACGATATCCCCCACGGCCCGCTGGAGTGCGTCTTCACGGCGGACGAGGAGGTCGGCATGATCGGCGCCCGTGCGCTCGACGCGAGCGACCTGAAGGCAAAGTACCTCATCAACATCGACTCGGAGGAGGAGGGCGTCCTCACGGTCAGCTGCGCCGGCGCCTGCCGCACGCTCTGCACGCTGCCCGTCACGCGCGTGCCCTTTGATGGAGAAACGCTCCGCGTCAGGATCAGCGGTCTTGCCGGCGGGCACTCCGGCGAGGAGATCCACAAGGGCCGTGCCAACGCCAATCTTCTGCTCGGCCGCGCGCTCGATGAAATGAGCCGCGCGGGCGCGCTGCGTCTCATCCGCGTCTCGGGCGGCGCCAAAGACAACGCCATCCCGCGCGAGGCCGAGGCCGTCGTCCGCACCGGCGACGCCGCCGCCCTTCGCCGTGCGGCGGAAGCGCTCGCCGCCGCGCTGCGCGCGGAATATCACGCCGCCGACGGTCATATCACCGTAACAGTCACCGAGACCGACGACGGGCTTACGCCCATGGACGCCGCCAGCACGGAGCGCGCCATCACGCTGCTGCTCTGCGCGCCGAACGGCGTGGTGGAGATGAGCATGGACGTGCCGGGTCTTGTGCAGACCTCGCTCAACCTCGGTCGGCTCACCTCCGATGAAGCGAGCCTCCGCGCCAGCTTCATGATCCGCTCAAGCATCAATTCCCAGAAGAATGCCGTGGCCTCGCGTCTCGCGCGGCTGGCGGAGGCGCTGGGCGGGCAGGCAGAGCTGGACTCCGACTACAGCGCCTGGCCGTACCGCCCCGAATCGCCCCTGCGCGACCGCGTCGCGGAGGTCTTTTACGAGCAGTACGGCGAAAAGCCGCGCATCGCCGCGCTTCACGCCGGACTGGAGTGCGGCATCCTCTCCGGAAAGCTGCCGGAGCTGGACTGCATCTCCCTCGGCCCTGACCTGACCGACATCCACACCCCGCGCGAGCGCCTGCACATTGCCTCCACCGAACGGACGTGGCGGCTGCTGCTCGGAACGCTCAAGCGGCTGGATGCGTGAGCCCTCTTATGGCAGAAAATGAAAAAAGGAGTATGACCCCATGAACAGCTATGGATTGATCGACCTGCATTGCGACACGCTGGCAGAATACTGGAAATACGCGCACACCGGCAATCCCGATACGCTGGACGACCCCGGCCGCGTGCTGTCGCTGTCCAATATGCCGAAGGATGTCCACTGGGCGCAGTTCTACGCCGTGTTCATCCCCGACGAGGAGCGCGGGCAGGCCGCCATCGACTACTTCGAAAAGAACCGCGCGAATTTCGACCGCCAGATGGAGAAGTTCGGCGACCGCGTCGCCCCCTGCCGCAACGCAGACGATATGGAGAAGGCCTGGGCGGCGGGCAAGACCGCCGCGTTCCTGACCATTGAGAACGGCAGCGCGCTCGCCGGCGACCTTTCCCGCGTCCACACGCTCGCCGAGCAGGGCGTGCGTGCCATCACTCTGACCTGGAACGGCGAGAACGAGCTCGGCTCGGGCCACACCACGGACCACGGCATGAGCGAGTTCGGCAAGGCCGCCGTGCGCGAGATGGAAAAGGAAAACATTCTGGTGGATGTGTCCCACCTCAACGACCCCGGCTTCGCGGATCTGCTGGAGGTCGCGACGAAGCCCTTCGTCGCCACGCACTCCAACGCCCGCGCGCTGTGCAGCCACAAGCGCAACCTGACGGACGACATGATCCGCGAGATGGTGCGCCGCGACTGCCTGATCGGTCTGAACTACTTTGTGAAGTTCCTGCGCGACGACGGCGACGTAAAGAGCCTTGACGATCTCTACCGCCACGCCATGCACTTCTTCGAGCTGGGCGCGCGGAAGAATCTCGCCCTCGGCTCGGACTTCGACGGCTCTGTGCTGCCCGAATGCCTGAATACGCCCGCCAAGGTCGCCTCGTTCTACGAATACCTGCTCTCCCGCGGCGTTTCGCAGGAGGACGCGGACGGCGTCTTCTACAGGAACGCACAGGCGTTCTTCCACAAGAATCTTCGGTGACCGCAAGGGCGGATGGCTCATACGACAGAAAGGCCGGCGTTTTCTCCGTGAAAACGCCGGCCTTTTCTTGGCGCCTTCCGGCGCCAATCACAGCGGGGCGGCCCGATGGGCCGCCCCTCGTTCTTCTTTATGAAGCCGCATCCGACGGATCGTCGGACGCTGGTCGAAAAGGGACGCTTCCTTTTGTGGAAACGCCCCTCTTGCAAAAGTAAAATATTGTGTTACAATCGCGGCATAAAGCATTGAGGAGGTAACGCCACATGGCTGCAAACACCGATCCGCGCCTGCAAAATCAGGTGATCTATTCCATTTACGTCCGCAACCACACGTCGGAGGGCACCTTCCGCGCCGTCATTCCCGACCTCGACCGCATCCGCGCGCTGGGGACGGATATCATCTGGCTGATGCCCATTCACCCCATCGGCGTCGAGGGCAAGAAAGGCACGCTGGGCTGCCCCTATGCCAACCGCGATTACCGCGCCGTCAACCCTGCCTACGGCACGATGGAGGACTTTGAAGCGCTGGTGCGCGAGATCCACGCGCACGGCATGAAATGCATGATCGATGTGGTCTACAACCACACCTCGCCCGACTCTGTTCTCTACCGCGAGCATCCGGAATACTTCTACCGCGGGCCCGACGGCAAGCCGGGCAACAAGCTCGGTGATTGGGCAGACGTCATCGACCTTGATTACTCCAACCGCGGGCTTTGGCAATATCTGACGGATACGCTCGTAATGTGGGCCGGTCTGGTGGACGGCTTCCGCTGCGATGTGGCATCCTTCGTCCCCGTGGAATTCTGGCTGCAGGCCCGCGCGGCGGTCGCCGCCGTAAACCCGGACTGCGTCTGGCTCGCCGAGACGGTCCACCGCAGCTATGGCTGTCTCGCGCGTCGGCACGGCGTCTATTCCGCGTCGGACGGCGAGGTGTTTCGGGCTTTCGATCTGGAGTACGAGTACGATGTGCGCGAGGTATTCGACCAGTATCTGCGCGGCGAGGTCCCCCTGAGCCGCTATCTGGACGCGCTGAATTTTCAGGAGACCTGCTACCCCGCGAACTACAACAAGCTCCGCTTTCTGGAAAACCACGACCAGCCGCGCATCGCGTCCTTCGTGCGCGACGAGCGCGCGCTCGTGAACTACACAGCGATGCTCTATTTTCTCAAGGGCACGACGCTGCTCTACGCGGGGCAGGAATTTGAAAACGACCATCTGCCCAGCCTTTTTGACCTCGACCCCATCGACCGCCGCACCGGTCATGATCTGAGCGGTCTGCTGCGCTGCCTGTACGCGGTCAAGCAGCAGCTCGGCAGCGCCGACTGGTTCTTCGCCGACGCGGACGATGCGAACGACCTCGCGCTCCTTCAGCGCGGAAGCGCGGGCAAGCGTTTCGTGGGCATATTCTCCCTCAAGGCGAAAGCCGCCGACGTACGCGTGGACGCCGCCGACGGCGTGTATGAAAACCTCATTGACCGCAGTGCCGTCACCGTGAAAAACGGTATTCTCTCCTGCACGGGCGAGCCGGTGATCCTCCGCGCGGAGGGCTGAGCGTTTACCGCTCAACCCGCGCAAGCAGCAGCTTCATCGTTTCCGCCGCGCGGCGGATGGCCTCCTCCGCCGGCAAGGCGAGCACATTCGGGTCCATGACCTCGACGGAGCAGGGACCGTCGTAGCCGATCGCCCGGACGTTCCGCAGCAGCTCCTCCAAGGGGGCGTCGCCCTCGCCAGGCCAGTAGCTCTCCGCGCGCTGTGCCGTGAACGGGGCGCGCGCCGGGCAGTCGCTGACATGGACCATAAAGAGCCGGTCGCCGCGCAGAGCCGACAGCTCCTCCGGCCGCGAGCCGCCGACACAGAAATGCCAGGTGTCGAGCAACATCCCCACATTGTCGCGGTCCACGGCTTCCAGGATCTCTGCGCACTGCGCGAAGGTTTGCACGGAGCTGCCCGGCATGGCCATAAATTCCAGCGCCAGCCGCACGCCGTAGTCCGCCGCGGCGTCCGAGAGCCGCAGCAGCGAATCGGCGGTCTCGCGGCAGATCGCCGCCGCGGAGGTCCCCTCCGGCACATGGAAAGATGCGATGACCTCCATGCAGCCGCAGCCGAGCACGCGGCAGGCCGCAAAGCACCAGTCGCTCAGCTCGCGCAGCATCCGCCCGCCAGCCTTGGTCTGAAAGGAAATGCTCTCGAGCGCGTTCAGACTCGCCGCGCGGACGTGCTGCTCCTCCAGCGTCTGCCACAGTGCCTCCAGCGTCCCGCCGCCGCGCAGATAGCGCAGGAGCGTGCCCTTGCGTAGCTCCACGGCGGAAAAGCCCGCCTGTGCGCAGAGCGCGATGTCCTCCGGCAGTGTGCCGTTTTTCATCACGGTCATTTCATTGAAGCAAAGCTCCATTCTCTCGCTCTCCTTTGTTTTTCAGAAATTCTGCGCGGAGGGCCCCCTCCCTCACGCGTCCCGCAGCACCGCGCGGTACTGCCGCGCGGTGCTGCGCTTTCTATTTCTTCCGCCATACACGCAGCGCCCGCACGAGCGCCGCCCGCACCGCATGATTTTCGTCTCATCATACCATATTTTCCCGGCTCTGCCAAGAGTCCGGCAGGCGCGGTATGCATTTCGTGCCGCAAAAACATACATTTCAGGCAGATTGTTCGCACCCGCTCAAATGTTGTGGTATGCTCTATTTTGTAAAATTGTCGGGAAACAAGTCGCTTCCCCTCGAATTTTTGGAATAAGGACGCGTCGCGTTTTTATTTCCTGACCGGGTTTCCCGTTCAGCATGGCAGATCAACCGCAGACTTTTAGGGAGGACAGAGAAAATCATGGACAAGAAGAGCAACATGAAGAAGGCTATGTACGAAATGTTCGGCGTCGGCGGAGACGGCTCCGAGGCGGCAAGTACTGCTCCGACGCAGGTCAAGAGCGCGTCCGTCGAGGTCAAGAGCGCCCCTGGTGCGGAGAAAAAGAGCGTGGATCACGCTCCGGTCAAGACACCCGAGGCCAGACCCGCCGCCAGCTTTCTTGCCCCCGGCACGGTCTTTGAGAGCTCCTTCCGCGCCAAGGGCGACATTGAGATCGCCGGCGAGCTCAAGGGCGACGTGACCTCCGAGGGCAGCGTGCTGCTGCGCTCCAACCTGCAGAGCAATATCACGGCGGGCAGCGTGAAGCTCACCGGCTGCACCCTCATCGGCGATATCACCGCGAACGGTCCCGTCACCGTCAGCGAGGATTCCAAGGTCACGGGCAACATCACGGCGCAGTCTCTGCTGTGCGCCGGCGAGATCAACGGCGATATCCGCATCAGCGGCAACACCCAGATGGACGCTAACGCGCGCGTGAGCGGCAGTGTTGTCACCGGCACGATCTCCGTGGCAGCGGGCGCGGTCCTGAACGGCAGCGTTGAGATGAAGGGCACAATGGAGGCGAAGTCTTGAACGCCGCGGCAAAGGAACTGCCCGCCTCCTACGATCTGAGCAAGCCGCAGGAGGACAGGGAGCCCTACATCGGCAGCGTCCTGTTTTTCAAGCACGTTATCTTCACCGTGACGCTGCTGCTGATCCTCATTCCCACAGCGCTGTCCATCTACCTCTTCGCGCAGGTTCGCAGCCTGAACCGGCAGCTCGACGCGGCAGGCAGCCAACTGGCAGCCATGCAGGAGCAGCTTCCGTCGACCGCGCCCGAGGGCGGCGAGCCTACGCCGGCCGAGCCCGAGCCTCCGGCCGCCGAGGCGCCCGCCTACACAGAGCTTTACCCCGAGCTGTACGCCGACGATTCGCTGCGCGGCACCGTGGACGTGGACAACGCCGTCTACCTGACCTTTGACGACGGTCCCTCGGCGCGCACGGATGAAATTCTGGAGATCCTTGACAACTACGGCGTCAAGGCTACCTTCTTCGTGGTCGGCGCAAATGAGGAGGGCGATCTCGAGCGGATGCAGAAGATCGTCGCGGCGGGCCACACGCTTGCTATCCACAGCTATTCGCACGACTACAAGAAAATATATGCCTCGGTCGAAGCGTATCTGGAGGACTTCAACCAGATGTTCTGCCAGATCTACGAGGCCACCGGCGTTAAGCCGCAGATCTTCCGCTTCCCCGGCGGCAGCGTCAACAGCTATAATGTCGGCATCCATCAGCAGCTCATCGCCGAAATGACGCGGCGCGGCTTCGTCTACTTCGACTGGAACGTCGCCAACGGCGACGCCGTGTTCTCCAAAATTCAGCCCTCGTCGACGCTGACGGCCAACGCGCTCAAGGGTGTCGGCACCGCGCGGCGCGCCATTATCCTCATGCACGACAGCAACGCCAAGACTACCACCGTCGAGGCCCTGCCTGCCATCATCGAGGGCTATCTTGAGGCGGGCTACTCCTTCGCCGCTCTCACCCCATCGACCCGTTCCGTCACGTTCAGCTATCTGGACTGACCGCAAACGGCAAAAAAAGATCGACCCCGCAGGGCCATTTGACCCTGCGGGGTTTTCCGTTCGCATCTTTCGCCGTGGTCCGTGCCGGACCGTGGCGGGCAGGGCGTCAGCCGAGCCTTTCGCACAGGTCCTCAAGCGCGGCGGTCATGGCCTCCTCAAAGGAAGGGTGCGGGCGCATCGCGCGGCAGAACTGCTCGGCGGTCAGGTGGTTGGCGAGCGCCTGCGCCACGCCGCCGATCATATCGCTCGCATGCTCGCACATGAGCTGCGCGCCGACAAGCTCGTGCGTTTCGGCGTGGGCGACAAGCTTCATGAAGCAGCGGCCCGGGTCGGCGATGACCGTCTTGGCGTTGCCGAACATGACGTGCTTGCCGACCTTGACGGGGATCCCCATCTCCTTGGCTTCCGTCTCCGTGAGACCGACGACCGCGATCTCGGGACGACAGTAGATGCAGCTCGGCACGACCGAGAGATCGGTGTGATCCTGCACGCCGCACAGGCGCTCGACACAGGCAATGCCCTGCGCGGTGGCGACGTGGGCGAGCTGGATTTTTGAGGACACATCGCCGATGGCGTAGACGCGCGGCAGGCTCGTTTCAAAATTCCCGTCCACCGCGATGCTGCGGCCATTCATTTCGACGCCGACGCCGTCGGCGAACAGACCGTCGCAGTAAGCACGGCGGCCGATGGCGCAGAGCACCGCTTCGCCGGAGACGGTCTCCTCCGTTTCCTTGCAGGTGAAGTGTACGGCAAGGTCCTCGCCCGCCTGCTCCACGCGCTGTACCATCGCGTTCGTGAAGACCTTCACGCCCTGCTTTTTCAGAATGAGCGCAAGGTTCTGCCCCAGCTCCTTATCCATGTTCGGCAGCAGGCGGTCCATGCCCTCGATGACCGTGACGGCACAACCGAGGTCGGCGTAAAACGTGGCAAATTCGATGCCGATGACGCCGCCGCCGATGATGACGATGGAGCGGTAGAGATGATCGCAGCCCTCCAGCAGCTCGTCGGAGGTCATGGCAAGCTCCAGCCCCGGGATCGGCGGGCGGGACGGCACGGAGCCGGTGGCAATGAGAATGTCGTCGCAGGTGTAGTCGTTGGCGCTGCCGTCCGCGTCCGCCACGCGGACACAGCCGGAGCCGGTGATGAGCGCCGTGCCGCGCAGCAGGTCGATCTTCGCGGTCTTGAAAAGCGACTCGATGCCGGCGGAGAGCTTCTGTGAAACGGCGCGCTTGTAAGCAAAAATTTCAGCCATGTCGGCATGGATATCCTCGGTGTGGATGCCGCAGTGCGCGCCGTTCTTCGCGTCGCGGTAGATAGCAGAGGCGTGGAGCAGCGTTTTGGTCGGGATGCAGCCGCGGTTCAGGCAGGTGCCGCCCGCCTCGCGCCGCTCGACCACGGCGACCCTTTTGCCCAGCTTCGCCGCGCGGAGCGCAGCCTCGTAGCCGCCGGGACCGGCGCCGATGACGATGAGTTGATAATCAGCCATAGTGTTTCTTTCCTTTTGAGAGCAATGCCGCCGTTTTCGCGGCGGCATTGCGTGTTTTTTTATTGCGCGAACGAATAGCGCAGGATCATGTTGCGCGCCGCGCCGACCTCGTCGAGACGGCGGACGGGCGTATCATGCGGCGCGGTATGGAGCGCGTCGGGGTCGGAATAGGCAAGGTCAAAGAGCCTGCCGTAGATGTCGCAGACCTCGTCCATCGTCTCCTTGCTCTCGGTCTCGCAGGGCTCGACCATGAGCGCCTCGTGGACGATGAGCGGGAAGTACATCGTGGGCGGATGCAGGCCGTAGTCGAGCATGCCCTTGGCAAGGTCGAGCGCGGAAACGCCCGTCTCCTTGTGCAGATCGACCAGCGACATGACGAACTCGTGCATACAAATTTCGTCGTAGGCCATGGTGAACTTCTCCGCGAGCTTTACGCGCATATAGTTGGCGTTGAGCACGGCGTTCATCGCCGCCTCGGGAATACCGGCCCTTCCGAGCGTGAGCACATAGGTCAGTGCCTTGATGCAGACGTCGAAGTTGCCGTAGAACAGCTTCACGCGGCCGATGGACTTCTCGGGATAGTCGAAGGCAAGCCTGCCGTCCTTCTCCACCACCAGCGGGCCGGGCATATACTTGCGCAGAAAGTCCTTGCAGCCGACCGCGCCCGCACCGGGGCCACCGCCGCCATGCGGCGTGGCGAAGGTCTTGTGCAGGTTCGAGTGGATGCAGTCGAAGCCCATGTCGCCGGGACGTACAACGCCCATGACGGCGTTGAGGTTCGCGCCGTCGTAGTAGCACAATCCGCCCGCGTCGTGGACGATCTTCGTGATCTCCAGAATGTTCTTATCGAAGATGCCGACCGTGTTCGGGTTTGTGAGCATCAGTCCCGCCGTGTCGGGGCCGACGGCGGCGCGCAGCGCGTCGAGATCGACGCAGCCGTCCGCGCCGGAGGGGATGTTCACCACCTGATAGCCGCACATGGCGGCGGTGGCGGGGTTCGTTCCGTGGGCGGAGTCGGGCACGATGATCTTCGTGCGCGCAGCGTCGCCGCGGTCGGTATGGTATGCCTTGATGAGCAGCACGCCGGTGAATTCGCCGTGTGCGCCCGCAGCAGGCTGGAACGTGACCGCGTCCATGCCGAAGATCTCGCCCAGCTCGCTGCCCAGAACATGCAGCGCCTCGAGCGCGCCCTGCGCCGTTTCGACCGGCTGGAGCGGGTGGAGCTGTGTGAAGCCAGGCAGCGCCGCCATGTCCTCGTCGATTTTGGGGTTGTACTTCATCGTGCAGGAGCCGAGGGGATAGAAGCCGTCATTCACGCCGTGGATGCGCTTGCAAAGCGCCGTGTAGTGGCGCGTCAGCTCATTTTCACTCACATGGGGTAGGCGCAGGGGCGCTGTGCGCTCCTCTGGGAGCGTGTATTCCGGCACATCGCACGCAGGCATCAGGCTCAGACCGCGGCCCTCCGTGCCAAGCTCAAAGATCAGCTTCATTTCAGCACCTCCTTCACGATGGAAACGGCTTTGTCAAGCTGCGCCTTGCTCACAAGCTCGGTCACGCACCAGAGGATGCCGCCGTCCACCTCCGCGCCGCCGAGGATGTCCGCCGCGTCGAGCGCGTCAAGGATCTTTTTGCGGCAGTTGGGGCACTCAACCTCGGTCACGAACTCGTGGAAGAATTCGCCCTGATACTTGAGCTTGCAGCCGGCCTTGACAAGCTCGGCGGCAAAGTAGTGCGCCTTTGAAGTGCAGAGCCGTGCGCACTGCTTCATGCCCGCTTCGCCCATCGCCGCCATGTAAACGCCCGCGGTGAAGGCGCACAGCGCCTGATTCGAGCAGATGTTGGAGCTGGCCTTCTCGCGGCGGATGTGCTGCTCCCGCGCGGAGAGCGTGAGCACATAGCCGGTCTTGCCGTCTACGTCCTTCGTCTGACCGACGATGCGGCCGGGAAGCTTGCGCGTCATGGCGGCGGTCGTCGCCATAAAACCGAGGTAGGGGCCGCCGAAAGCAGTGTCGAGCCCGAGGGGCTGACCGTCGCCCACAGCGATGTCAGCGCCCATCTCATGTGGAGTCGGCAAAAGAGCACAGGCGATGGGGTTCACGCCCATAACAAACTTCGCACCCGCGGCGTGGACGAGCTCGCCGATGGCCCTTGCATCTTCGATCTGACCGAAGTAGTTCGGCTGCTGGAGATAGAAGCACGCGGCGTCCTCGCCGAGCGCGGCCTTGAGCGCGTCGGGGTCGGTCCTGCCATCCTTTGCGGGAACGACGGTCAGCTCGGTGTTTGAGGCGAAGCAGTAGGTCTGCATGACCTCGATGACCTGCGGATTCGCGCAGGCGGAGACATACGCCTTCATGCGCTTGCGGTCGCGGCACATGGGGATGGTCTCGGCGGCGGCGGTCGCGCCGTCGTAGTGGGAGGCGTTGGCAACGTCCATGCCCGTCAGCTCGCAGATCATGGTCTGGAACTCGAACGTGCCTTGCAGCACGCCCTGACTGATCTCCGCCTGATAAGGCGTGTAGCATGTGACCAGCTCCTCGCGGGAGGTGATGGACTTCACAACGGCGGGAATGAAGTGGCGGTAGGCGCCCGCGCCGCGCAGAACGGTCTTGTAGACCTTGTTCTTCTCCGCCATGGCGGTGACGGCCTCGCGTACCTCCAGCTCGCTCATGCCCCCAGGGATGTTGAGCTTCCCGTTCAGCAGCATCCCCTGCGGGACCGCCTGATACAGGTCCTCAAGGCTTTTGACCCCGATGGCAGCAAGCATTTCCTCCCGTTCCGCCGCGGTGGTCGGAACATAAGAGCCCATCAGCCCTCCTCGGCGCAATGCGCCTCATAAGCCGCCGCGTCGAGCAGCTCCTCGGTGCCGCCGATGCCCTCGACCTTGATGATCCACGCGCCGTAGGGATCGGAGTTGAGCGTTTCGGGCGCGTCGGCCAGCGCCTCGTTGACCGCGCAGATGGTGCCGCTGACGGGGGAAATGATGTCGGAGACCGCCTTGACGGATTCAACATCGCCGAAGCTCTCGCCTGCGGTGACCGCGTCGCCCTCGGTGGGCAGGTTGATAAACACCACATCGCCCAGCGCGTCCTGCGCAAAATCGGAGATGCCGACGACGGCGATCTCGCCGTCCATCCTGACCCACTCGTGGGACTTGGAATACTTCAGCTCAGCAGGAAAATTCATTGTGTTGTCCTCCTCAAATTTTTGTTGTAGAAATCGTTGTGGTAGTATGTATGCTTACTTGTCCAGCTTATAGAACGGCATGGGCACGATCTCCAGCTCGACCATGCGCCCGCGCACATCGGCGTTCAAGTGCTTGCCGATCTCGATCTGCCCGGCGGGGATGTAGCCCATCGCGACGCCGCAGCCGATAAACGGCGCGAACGTGCCCGAGGACGTCCAGCCGAGCTTCTCGCCCTCCATCGAATAGAGGTCGCAGTGCTCGCGCACGATGCCGCGGCCGGCCACTTTCATGCCGATGCGCTTCAGTTTCGGTGCGCCAAGCGCGACGAGCGCGTCGCGGCCGATGAAGTCCTTGCCGGTCAGCTTGCAGGGAAGTCCCGCCATCTTCGGCGTGATCTCCTCGTTCATCTCGTGGCCGTAGAGCGGCATGGAGGCCTCGAGCCGCAGCGTGTCGCGCGCGCCGAGTCCGCAGGGGATCAGGCCGTACTCCTCGCCCGCGGCGAGCAGGGCGTGCCAGAGGTCAACGGTATCCTCAGCCCTGCAGTAGAGTTCAAAGCCGTATTCGCCGGTGTAGCCCGTCTGGGAAACGAGAGCGTGAATGGTGCGGCTGCCGAGGTCGAGCGGAACGTTGTCGATAAAGGTGTAATACTTCGCGGGAATGTACTGCTCCGCGCAGAGCTTTTTGAGAATGTCGCCGGACTTTGGCCCTTGCAGCGCGACCTGTCCCCAGTCGTCACCCTCGTCGCGGTAGTCCACGTCGCCGAACAGATGGCTCTCGACCCATGCGGCGTCCTTGTCGCGGTTGCCCGCATTGACGACCAGCCAGTAGTCGTCCGCGGCACAGCGGTAAACGATAAAATCGTCAAGGATGCCGCCCGCGTCGTTGCAGAACATGGCGTACTTGATGTCGCCGTCCTGCATGGCGGAGATGTCCGCGGTGATGAGCTTCTGCACGTTTGCGACCGCGTCGGGGCCCTTGAGCCGCAGCTCGCCCATGTGCGACACGTCAAAGAGTCCCGCCTTCTGCCGCACGGCCATGTGCTCGGCGAGCACGCCGGTGGGGTACTGCACGGGCATCAGAAAGCCGCCGAACTCAACAATCTTTCCGCCCGCGTCCACATGGGTCTGATACAGGGGTGTCTTCCTTTCCATAAGCTGTTTCCTCCTCCATTATCATTCTTGAATGATGTTATAAAAATGATTAAAATATGACATAGAAAAAAGGCACAAAGTCCCCCCTTGGAACTTTGTGCCTCCGTTTTATGACCTGAGAGTTTCCCTGACACAGCATATCGCATCCTGCAGGTTGCACCTTCGGCGTGCGGCAAGCCGCACTTTTCGGAGCGTCGTCCGAGTCCGGTCCTTTTGCCTGAGAGCTTCTGCGTTCCCCTTCGGCGCCGCGGCAGATATTCCGCGGTCTCTCCCGTGACCCATCATCCGATCACCTTATCCACTTGCCTTTTTAAGGTAACATACGCAATGTGCTTTTGTCAAGAAAGATATTTTGTCGTTTCGCCGAAAAATATGCAGGCGAGAGGAAGGCCGTTTTCGGTCATTTCGTTACCACACGCTCACGCGCGTCTCCGGTGCGGTCCACATCCCGTCGCCGGGCTGGATATCATAGGTCGTGTAGAATTCCGGCAGCGTCTGCAGTACGCGGTTGCAGCGCAGCTTATCCGGCGCGTGGACGTCGGTCACGGCCAAATACTCGCGCATCTGCCGCGAGGTCGTGGACGCCCAGGTGTTCGCGACGGCGCGGAAGAGCTTGTCGAGGTCGGGGTGGTCGAGCTTCTTCGCCGCCGCGACGATGCACTTTGCCGCGCCGAGGTCTGCCACGTTCTCGGAAATGGTCAGTGCACCGCTGCACACGATGCCGGGATAGGCCTCCTGCCCGTCGTACCATTCGGCCACAGCCTGACATTTCTGCTGGAAGGCGGCGTAGTCCTCCGCCGTCCACCAGTCGGCGGCGCTGCCGTTCTCGTCGAACTTCGCACCGTTGTTGTCGAAGGCGTGGGTGATCTCGTGGGCAATGATGTAGCCGATGCCGCCGAGGTTCTCCTCCCGGCTGGCGTTCACGTCGTAAAGCGGCGACTGCAGAATGGCGGCGGGGAAGGTGATGTCGTTGGCGCTGGGATTGTAGCAGGCGTTGACCGTAAAGGGCGTCATGATCCATTCGCTCTTGTCCGGCGCGTCGTTCTGATGGGCGAGGACATCCTGCTTCATCGCCATCTGAATGGCGATGACGTTGGAGAAGAAGGAGCCGCCCTCGGCGGGGGACTTGATCTCCGCGCGGTCAAGACAGCTTTCCCAGCTGTCGGGATAGCCGACCTTGACGCCCATGGTGTCGAGCTTCTTTACGGCCTTGGCCTTGGTTTCAGCGCTCATCCAGTCCTGCGCCAGAATGCGCTCCTTGTAGATGGCGATGAACTCGCCGATCATCTCCTCCACGTCGGCCTTGGCCTTGGCGGAGAAGTATTCGTCCACATAGGCGCGGCTGAGGTAATCCGCCAGAAGCGCCTGCACCTGCTGCGCCGCGATCTGCTCATTGCTCTGGCGGGCATCTACGCCGTAGTAGGCCAGCACGAAGTCGAAGTACGCGTCCATAAATCCCTGATTGAGCGATGTGGCCACGCTTTGCAGCAGCGCCAGACGCGCCGCGGTCTTGAGCAGGGCAAGGTGGGCGTCGTCGTAGAGCGCCGCGGCTGCCTTCAGCGCGCCGACGTCGCTGACCATGATCCGCTCCGCGTTTTCAATGCCGCTGGCGGCAAGAACGGCGTCAAGGTCCACGTTCGGCAGCAGCGTCTTGAGCTCGCCGAGCGTGAAGAGGTTGTAGGTCTTGTCCACGTTGCTGTAGTCCTGCGGGTCGAGCGAGGCCGCGGAGATCGCCGCCTCGGCGTCATAGAACGCAGCGACGCGCTGCGCCGCCTCGTCCGCGCCAAGGCCGGAGAGCGTCAGCAGCGATGTGAGATATGTGGTGTAGGCGCTCCTTTGCGCATCGGCGCCGTTGACGTAGAAGTCCTTGTCCATACCCGCGCCGATGAGCGAGAACGCGGCGATCCTGCGGCTCGAATCCGCGAGGTCGGTCGTCAGGCCGAAGCCGAGGAGCATGGACAGCCCCAGCTCCTTCTGCATCTGCGCATCGACGCTCACCAGCTCGTCGAGCGTTTTGGCGTTTTCGATGGCATCAAGGTACTTCTGAATGGGCGCGACGCCGGCCCTCTCGCGGCCCTCGGCGTCCATCACGCAGTCGTAGAGCGCCTTGATCTTCGCCTCGGCGGTGCCGGGAGTCTGCTCATGCGCGTCGATCTCGCGGATAAGCGCCGCGATCTGCTCGTTGACCGTCAGGCTCAGGCCGTAGAACGGACCGTTGATGGACAGGCCCGCGGGAATGTCGGAGCCGTCCAGCCAGCTCTTGTTGACGGCGGCGTAGTAGTCGTCCTTGAGGTTCGTGCCCTTGGCGGCGTAGGCGCGGCGGAGCAGCGTCGAGAGTGCTTCGGCGCTCATAGCCTCGTTCTCGTCGCCGTCCGCAAGGCCGGCGGCGAGAACGGGGGAAAGCTCCTCCGCCGCCCATGCGGGAACATTCGTCAGGCTGCTTGCGGGCAGCGCCATGCGGGCGTTGTCCCCCACAGGGACGGCAAAGCCGCCGAAGGCGCGCGTGAGCATCACCAGCGCCTGTGCGCGTGTCAGCGTGCCGTCGAGCGCAAGGCTGCCGTCGGGATAGCCCTTGAGAATGTCGGACCGCTGCACGCCGGGGTTATAGTCCTGCGCGGCGGAGAGCAGCGCCTGCGCGGCCTCGCCGCGCGTGAGCGCCGCCGCCTGCACGGGCGGCGTGCCGAGCGCCAGCACCAGTGCGAGCAGCAGCGGCACAAATCGTTTTTGGAATTTCATCATGTCATCTCTCCTTTGGATGCTTGGATCGTTTAAATGCTCCGCGGCGTTCTTCCCTTCGCCGCAGAGAACGATATTGTAGAGCCCTTTCTCATTTTTGTCAAGTGTTCAAAAATAATCCTGAAGCAAATCAACGCTGTGCGCGCTCTTGCAAAGAGCGGCGGCTTCTGCTACACTGTAAGCAGCCTATTGGGATGCGGCAATGCCCGCGAAGGAGAGAAAATGGAACAGACCAATAAAGGGTTGAGCGGCAATCAGCTCAAGCTCTTCGCCATGCTTGCCATGACGGTCGACCACTTCACCAGTGTGATCTGGCCGGATTATCCGCGGGACTGGTGGATATTGCTGTTGCACATCATCGGCCGCATGGCCGCGCCGATCTTCTGGTTCATGGTGGCCGAGGGCTACCACTACACCCGTAATCTGAAAAAGTACGCAGGACGGTTGCTGATTTTCGCCGTCATCGGGCATTTTGCCTACAATTTTGCCTTCGGCATCCCCTTTGTCCCGCTCAAAACCGGCGTATTCAACCAGACCAGCGTGATGTGGCCGCTCTTTCTCGGCGTCGTCGGCCTCTACACGGTGGAGCGGCCCGAGCTCAAGCAATGGCAAAAGACGCTTGCCGTGGTCGCCCTTACGCTTCTCGCCTTCCCGGGCGACTGGAGCAGCATCGCCGTGCTTGCCATTCTGGAGATCGGGCAGAACCGCGGCGACTTCCGCCGCCAGATGACGCGCATGATGCTCTGGGTCGCGATGTACGCGCTGATCTACGCTCTCTTCATCGACCCCGTCTACGGTATACTTCAGCTCTTCGCCGGGCTGACCATTCCGCTGCTCAAACGCTACAACGGCACACGCGGCGCGGGCCGGGGCATGAAATATCTTTTCTATCTCTACTATCCCGCGCACCTCTTCCTCTGCGGCCTTGTCCGCATCCTGCTCTACGGCAACGTCGGCGTGATGGTCGGCGGACAGTAAGGCGCGATACCGGCAAAAGGGGAGCGTCCATACGTTTCGTATGGGCGCTCCCCTTCCTTTTCACTTTTCAGAACGCGACGTGCATGAACAGCGCCACGCAGCAGAGGATCACAGCCAGCGGGACATAGACGTAGCGTCCCACGCTGTACCAGAGGTTTCCGCGCAGCTTGCCGCTGCCGGTGTTGACGGCGTCGAGCAGCTCGTCCTTCTTCATCACATAGAACCAGGAGATCGCGCCGAGCGTCGCGCCGATGGGAATGATGTAAATGGAGACGAGGTCCATCCACGGGCCCCACTTGTCGATGGTCTCCATGCCGATGCCGAAGCCGAGGCATACCACGCACAGGATCACCAGCACCGCCGTGCGGCTGAGCCTGGGGAACTTGTGCATCAGGGATTCCGCGACGGCCTCGAACATATTCTGCAGCGAGCTGACGCCCGCGAAGATCATCGCAACGTAGAGAATGATGGCAAACAGGCGGCCGAGCGGGATATCCTGCAGGATGGTCGGCAGCGTGACGAACAGCAGGCTCGGGCCCGCGCCGACGTCCAGTCCGTAGGAGAAGCAGGCGGGGATAATGACCAGTGCCGCGACCACGGCGGCAATGGTGTCAAAGAGCGCCGTATGCTGCGCGACGTCCACCACGTCCTCGTCCTTGGAGAGGTATGCGCCGTAGACGATCATACCGCTGCCGGTGACGGACAGCGAGAAGAACGCCTGCCCCATCGCCCAGATCCAGATCATCGGGTCGGTCAGGGCCTCCCAGCGCGGGGTGAACATGAAAAGATATCCCTCCGCCGCATTCGGCAGCAGCGCCACGCGCACCGCCAGAACGAGGAAGATGAGGAAAAAGAGCGGCATCATGACCTTGTTGGTCTTTTCGATGCTGTGTGCGCCGAGGAAGAGCGTCAGCAGCGTGCCGACGACCACGACGATGTGATAGGGAATGACCGAGTAGGGCGTGCCGGAGAAGGCTCCGAACCACGCGGCGGCGTCCGCCGTCATGAGCGTACCGAGGAGGGAGTCCGCCAGCGCCTTGAGAATGTAGGTCACGATGACAGCGTAGCCGATGGCGATGCACATGGAGCCCGCCAGCGGCAGCCAGCCGAGCAGTCCGCCGGCCTTGCCCGCGCTCCTGCCGCGCGTGGCCCAGGCATTTTCATAGGCGCCCAGTGTGCCGGTCGCCGCGCGGCGGCCCATCGCAAACTCCGCCGGCAGGCCAACGTAGCTGAAAATGAACACGAACAGCAGGTAGATCAGCAGGAAGGCCCCGCCGCCGTTGCTGCCCAGCTTGTTGGGAAAGCCCCATACGTTTGCCATGCCGACCGCCGAGCCGACCGAGGCCAGAATAAAGCCCCAGCGGCTGGCAAAGCTCTTTGTGTTTTTCGCGTGCTTCATGGTGTTCTCCCCTTGGGCCGTCCGCATCCCGGCAAGGCGGCCCGCTTCCTTCCGTAATCATAGCAAAGCCCCGACCCGCAGCGGCCGTGGCTTTGCTATTCTAAAGCTTTGATGCGTAAAAGTCAAGCGTTTTCCGGAAAACGCATCCGGATCGCGGCGACGAGATCAAATTTACCGCCGGGCTGCGGTAAGCGAAAACGAAATTTGCCGCGGCGTGCGCCAAAAAAGGCTTGCGCGCCGCGGCTTTTTTGCACATAATAGGGACAAGAAATTTTCCCCGACGGAGGTTATTTTATGTCTAAGCCGATTCGCAAGCGCAGCGAGGTCGCTGCCGAGTTTACCTGGGATCTCACCGACATTTTCCCCTCAGACGAGGCGTGGAGGGCCGAGTACGAGGCACTCAAGCCCTATGCCGAAGCAGTCGCCGCCTATCAGGGCCGCCTCGGTGAGAGCGCGGAGACGCTGCTGGCCTATTTCCGGCTCGACGATGAGCTGAACGTCCGCGTCGGCCGGCTCTACGGCTACGCCAACTGCAAGGCGGACGAGGATACCTCGAACGGCTTTTATCAGGACCTGCGCGGCAAGGCGCTGAGCCTTTCCGTCACGCTCTCCGGCGCAGGCGCGTTTGCCGCGAGCGAGCTGCTTGCACTCAGCGATGAAACGCTCACGCGCTTCTACGCCGAGCAGCCGGAGCTGACGACCTATCGCCGCCCCATCGAGCAGGTCCGCCGCCGCAGGGCGCACATCCTCTCCCCGGAGTGCGAGGCGCTGCTGGCGAATGCCGGCGAGATGGCCGACAGCCCCGACGCCATCTTCGGTGTGTTCCACAACGCCGACCTCCGCTTTCCCGCCGTGACCGACGGCGCGGGCGCAGAGCAGCCGCTGACCAATGCGACCTTTGTCCCCCTGCTCCAAAGCGGCGACCGCATACTGCGGCGCAATACGTTTGAGACCTACTACGCAACGCTCGGCGGCTATCGCAATACACTCGCCGCGACGCTTGACGCGCAGTTCAAGCAGCTCCGCTTTTTTGCGAACGCGCGCAGGTACCCCTCCACGCTCGACGCCGCGCTCGACGCGACCGAGGTGCCGGTGAGCGTTTACGACAGTCTCATCGAGAGCGTCCACGCGAACCTCGACAAGATGTACCGCTATGTCGCCCTGCGCCGCCGTCTGCTCGGCGTGGACGAGCTGCACATGTATGATGTTTATACGCCCATTGTCCCCGATGTGGCGGAGGAGATCTCCTTTGAGCAGGCGAAGGCCACCGTGCTCGACGCGCTCGCCGTGCTCGGCGAGGATTATACCGCCATGCTGCGCGAGGGCTTTGACCGTCGCTGGCTCGACGTGTACCCCAACGTCGGCAAGCGCGGCGGCGCGTACTCCTCCGGCATCGCGCGCCCGCACCCCTATGTTCTGCTCAATCAGACCGACGACCTCGACAGCCAGTTCACCATCGCGCACGAGATGGGCCACGCCATGCACAGCTATCTGAGCTGCAAGCATCAGCCCGTCTGCACGAGCGACTACGTCATCTTCGTCGCCGAGGTCGCCTCGACCTGCAATGAGGTACTGCTCATGCGGCATCTGCTGCGCAAGAGCACCGACAGGCGCGAGCGGGCCTACCTCATCAATCATTTCCTTGACCAGTTCAAGGGCACGGTCTACCGCCAGACGATGTTTGCCGAGTTCGAGCGCAAGCTGGGGCGCATGGCGGAGCGCGGCGAGACGCTGACCGCTGACGCGCTGGACGAAAAATACCTCGCGCTCAACCGCCTCTACTTCGGCCCCGACATGGTGAGCGACGCGCAGATCGCGCTCGAGTGGGCGCGCATCCCGCACTTCTATTACAATTACTATGTATTCCAGTACGCCACCGGCTTCTCCGCCGCGGTCGCTCTGGCTGATCGCATCCTGCGTGAGGGCGAGCCTGCCGTTGCGGACTACAAGCGCTTCCTTTCCGGCGGCAGCAGCACCGATCCCCTCTCCCTTCTGAAGCTCGCGGGCGTGGATATGAGCACCCCCGCGCCGGTCGACGCCGCGCTCGCCATGTTCGGCGAGCTGGTCGATGAGCTCGATGCCCTCACCCGCTGAACGATACTTCCGGCGCTAAAATATTGCAAAATAAAACTCTTGTTCTAATTTAAGCGTTGTGGTATACTGTCCGACAGAGGGGAGGGCTGCGCCATGCCGCAAAACGAGCGGACCTATATCGCCATTGATCTCAAGTCGTATTACGCGTCCGTAGAGTGCATGGAGCGCGGCCTGGACCCGATGCAGACGAACCTTGTGGTAGCGGACCCGAGCCGCACGGAAAAGACCATCTGCCTCGCGGTGTCGCCGGCGCTGAAGGCCTATGGCATCCCGGGCCGTGCGCGGCTCTTCGAGGTAGTCGAGCGCGTGCGGCAGGTCAACGCCGAACGGCAGCGCCGCGCGCCGGGCGGGCGGTTGACCGGAAGGAGCGCGGACGATCTCGCGCTGAAGGCCGACGCGTCCCTCGCGGTCGACTATCTGGTGGCGCCGCCGCGCATGGCGAAATACATCGAGGTCAGTATGCAGATCTACGGCATCTACCTAAAGTATATTTCACCCGAGGATATCCACACCTACTCCATCGACGAGGTGCTGATGGACGTCACCGGCTATCTGGAGACCTACCGCACGACCGCTCGCGAGCTGGCGAGGGTCATGATCCTCGACGTGCTGCACACGGCGGGCATCACGGCGACGGCGGGCATCGGCAGCAACCTCTATCTCTGCAAGGTTGCCATGGACATGATGGCCAAGCGCGTTCCGCCGGACGAGAACGGCGTGCGCATCGCGCAGCTTGACGAGCGGAGCTACCGCGCGCTGCTTTGGGAGCACCGTCCGCTGACGGACTTCTGGCGCGTGGGCCGCGGCTACGCGAAAAAGCTGGAGGAGCACGGGCTGTATACGATGGGCGACGTCGCGCGCTGCTCCATCGGGAAGCCGAACGAGTATTATAACGAGGGTCTTCTCTACAAGTTCTTCGGCGTCAATGCCGAGCTGCTCATCGACCACGCCTGGGGCTGGGAGCCGTGCCGCATGGCGGACATCAAGGCCTACCGGCCGGAAACGAACAGCATCAGCTCCGGTCAGGTGCTGCAATGCCCCTATCCCTATGACAAGGCGCGGCTTGTCGTGCGGGAGATGGCCGAGGCGGTCGCGCTGGAGCTGCTGGAAAAACAGCTCGTGACCGACCAGCTCACACTGACGGTCGGATACGACATTGAAAACACGGCAAGCGGCAGCTACCGCGGCGAGACGGTGCTCGACCCTTACGGCCGAAAAATTCCGAAGCACGCGCACGGCACAGCGACGCTGGGGCAGAAAACATCCTCGGTGCGCCGCATCGTGGACGCCGTGCTCGGCATCTATGACGAAAAGGCCGACCCGAAGCTGACGGTCCGCCGTCTGACCGTCACCGCCAACCGGCTCGTGCGCGAGGAGGATATCCTGCGCGAGCCGGAGCCGCCGGTGCAGTTCAGCCTCTTTGACGATCCCGCGGCGCGGGAGCGGCAGCTTCGGCAGGAGGAAGCCAAGCAGGAGCGGGAGCGCCGGATCCAGGAGGCCATGCTGGACATCAAGAAGAAGTACGGCAAAAACGCCATCCTCAGCGGCGGCAGCTACCTTGACGGGGCGACCGCACGCGAGCGGAACCGCCAGATCGGAGGACACAAGGCATGAGCGGAAAATACGACGATATCATCGACCTGCCGCATCCCGAGCCGCAGACGCATCCGCGGATGCCCATGCGCGACCGCGCGGCGCAGTTCGCGCCCTTTGCGGCGCTCACCGGTCACCGCGCCGCCCTTGCGGAGACGGAGCGCCGCGCCGCCGACGCGGCGGAGCCGGAGAACGAGCGGTTCTCGGAGCCGTAGCCTGCGGCGCAGAGCTTGTATTCAGGGACGGAGTATGTTTGGGAGGAGCGGTGGCAATACAGGCGCCATCGCGCCCCGACAAAACGTCAGGAGACGAAGCAGCCATCCGGCCGCCTCGTCTCTTTTTTGTACGAAGCCCCGCTCGTCGGAGCAGCCGCACCGCCAAACGGCAGACGCCGCAATTCGGCAAGCGAAGCGGCGGAAAAGCAACGTAAGCGGCATGGGTAGAAGCGCTCTCAAAATTCTGCTATAATTTTCGGAAAAGCCTTGAAAATCATGTAGTATTTGCGGTCAAAGCCGTAATATACAGGTGAAGCCGGAAAGGAGGCGGTACAAGTGATGGAAGATGCAGGAATCATCGAATTATTCTTTGAGCGTTCAGAGCAGGGCATACGAGAGCTGGATATAAAATACGGTAAAGCCTGCCGCAAATTATCATACAACATTGTGAACGACCGGCAGGACGCGGAGGAATGCGTCAATGACGCTTACTTAGGCGCATGGAACGCGATCCCGCCGGTGAAGCCCGACCCGCTGCTGACCTACATCTGTAAAATCGTCCGGAACATTTCCTTGAACCTCTATCACAGAAAAGAAGCAGCCAAACGAAGCAGTCACTATACAATTGCTATGGAGGAGATCGAAGCCTGCATAGCAGCCGCCAACGCAGTGGAAGCCGAGATCGAGGCCGTAGAGTTAGCTCATATCATCGAAAGATTTTTGGACACGTTGACCGTCGAAAACCGCGTTCTCTTTATTTTCAGGGAGGGAACAGGCACCCGCAAATTGCGCATTTCTGCCATCGGTATACTTTTGACCGTTCCGCCTGCAACTTTTTTGAAAATCGCTGACCGCAAGGCATCGGTGCGCAGAATATACATCAAATAGCGAGAGTGGAGTACTTCTTTGCGCGGCTTGATAACATAGATACCTTCTTTGATGTTCCAGTTTGTGGGGGGTTCACTTATCACGGCGGTTTCACCGATTGTCCCAGTTCCTGAAAAAAGCACATCGCCAACCTCAAGGTTGGAACGATTATTGCAGAGCCGCAATCTTCAAGGATGTTCACGAGCCGATTGTCGACCGGGACACCTTTGAGCAGGTACAAAAGAAGATCATCAAGCGGACAAAGCGCCGTACGCCGAAATCGGAGAATGGCGAAAAGAGCATCTTTTCTGATCTGCTGTACTGCGCCGACTGCGGTCACAAGCTGTGGTATCATGTCAACACCATCAATAAAAATATATGCTTTTTCTCCTGTTCCAATTATGTAAAAGACTACCGTGGCAGTTGCCCGACCCGGCACTATGTGCGGGCGGACGCTATCGAGCAGGTGGTAAAACTGGAGCTACAACGAATGGCGCAATTTCTGTGGGACGACGAGCCAATGTTCGCCGACCTTCTGGAACGCAAGTCCAACCGGGAAATCGCAGAGGAAAAGAAGCGCCTTGAGGGAGAGCTGCAAAAGGCACGGATGCGAACAGAAGCCGTGTCCCGACTCTACAAAAAGGCCTTTGAAAAGAATGCGGAAGGGCTTCTTTCCGACGAGGGCTTCCTGCAAATTACCCACGAATACGATGTAGAGCAGCTTGCCTTGAAAGCGAAGATCCCACAGCTCCGGGAGCAAATTGCGGAGGCGGAACGGCAAGCGGCCAATAAGGACAAGTTTATCGCTGCCATCCGAAAGTTTATGCAGATGAACGAGCTGACCACACCGCTGCTGCGGGAGCTTATTGACCATATCGAGGTGTACGAAACGCAGGGCGTCGGAAAAAGTAGAACACAGCGCATCACAATTCACTGCCGCTTTGTGGGGTACATCGACATCCCGGCAGTGCCTCTGACAAGCCATTATATCTCCGAAACAAGGCAGGGCGTGGCCGTGGAATATATCCCCGCATAACGAAGGAGAGCAGGCGAAATGCCTGCTCTCCAAAAGAAGCATAAAAAATCGAGTGTTCATAACATCAAATCCGTTATGAACACTCGATATGGTGCGCGGTACAGGACTCGAATTCAAGAAAAACTATTTTCTGCAACTAATTCCGTCAAATTTTGTGATAAACAGTTCTGAAACTGTAAAACATGGTACCAGTCAGTCCAGTTGTTTTATAAGAGCTAACGCTATAAAGGGTACAAATAAGGGTAAAATCAAGGCTCAAGAAAGGACTGTCACACAATGGAAATTACATACAACAAGTACGGAGACTACTACCTGCCCAACCTGGTGGTATCCACGGAAGGCCCGACTTATGGGCGCTTTGGCCGTATGCGGCTCAAGTATCTGAAGGAGTACCGCAGAGTGGCCTATATCAATTTGAAAACCTCCGGCCAACTGATACACCATCTCAACGAAGTTGACCGTGAGGCAAATGAGATGCTGCGCCTTTTGATCGAGCAGATGGCACAGGCACAAGGTATTACCGAGCAGTTGAAGGAAGAAAATCAAATGGCGTGGGTCGGAGCAATGAATAACATCCGTAATGCAGTGGAGGAGATTGTTGCTGGAAAAACCATTTATCGCTAAACGGCCGCTTATAATAGGTCATTGTCCTATTTCTGCGCTCAGTAGTTCTATGTAGCAAGTAAAGGAATCTGAAGTCGCTCCCCTCTCATCATACTGAACCAAATCAGCTACAGCGCGGCAAAATGCACCTCCGTAGTTTTATTAACGGTCAGCGGGGGAGGCTCTCATTGTGTGATGTGCGTCTCTCCACCCATGGGGATTGTTCACACCTCTCCATCAGGGCTCATAAATTCCGTCGATGATTTCGAAGCCCTTTTCTTTCAGACTCTTTTCGACCCAGTCGCGTTTGGCGGTGCCGTTGCGGGCCGCGATAGCCTTGGCTTCATCGGCCGCCTGAAAGGCGAGCGCATCCTTGAGAATGGTGGATGCATCCTTTTGTGGGATCACGATGACGCCGTCCGGATCCGCCAGAATGATATCTCCCGGCATGACGCTGACGCCGCCGCAGGCAATGGGCACATTGATTTCTCCAGGGCCCTCTTTATACGGGCCGCCGGGAGTCGTACCGGTGCAGTATACGGGGAAATCCCATTTGCCGATCTCATCGATATCGCGGATCGGGCCGTCCAGCACGATGCCGGCAATCTTTTTCGTATAGCGCAGATAGGACATCATTACCTCGCCGATGAGAGAACGGGTGGAGTCCTCTTCATTGGAGACAACAATGACATCGCCCTCACCGGCAAGATTCAGCGCCGCGTGCAGGGCAAGATTATCGCCGCCGCGCGCCTTTACGGTATAGGCAACACCGGACATCATCTGCTTTTTGGGAGAACTGACCAGGTGGATGCGCGGATTCATGGCGCAGTTGCGCCCCATAACGTCGGCAACATTTGAGGCGGGGATCGTTTCAAAGGCTTTGACCAATTCGGGATCCGGCATACGCCGCTTTAAGTAAATGCGTTTTCCAACAGACATCGTTACAACACCTCTCTATCTTTTGTTACAGCAGTGCGAGAGCTTCTTTGATGGCTGTAAGGGCCAGCTCGATGTTTTTCATGGAGTTTGCGTAGGAGATGCGGATGCTGCCGGGCATATGGAATGCCTCGCCGGGGACGACGGCGGCGTGTGCCTGCTCAAGCAGGAAGTTGGCAAGATCGACGGCGGTGTTGATCTTTTTGCCGCCGTGACTTTTGCCTAAATAAGCGGAGACATCGACCCAGAAATAGAATGCGCCGGACGGCATGGAAAAGCGAACCCCAGGGATTTCCTGCAGAAGCTGCGCTACGCGGCTGCGGCGTCTGGCGTACTCGCCGCACATGACGGCAACGGTATCCTGCGGGCCGGAGAGCGCCTCAAGTGCGGCCTTCTGCGCGATGGAATTGGCAGCGGAGGTTACATGGCCCTGTACGGCTTTGATCGCAGTGGTCACTTCAAGCGGAGCGGCGGAATAGCCGATGCGCCAGCCGGGCATGGCATAAGCCTTGGAAAAACCGTTGATCGTAATGCAGTGCCGGTAGATCTCTGGCGAAAGAGAGGCGGTGGAGATATGCTCTGCGCCGTCGTAGACCATCTTTTCATAGATCTCATCGGAGATGATGGTAAAGCCGTGTTCCACGGCCAGTTCACCGAGCGCACGAAGCGTCTGCTCGCTGTATACAGCGCCGGTGGGATTGTTGGGGGTGTTGATCAGGATCGCTTTTGTTCTGGATGAGATCGCGGAACGGATGCCGGTTAGGTTCAGATCAAAGTTTTCTTCAGGGGCGCACGGAACATATACGGGCGTTGCGCCGACCAGCTTGACGATCTCACTGTAACTGACCCAGCAGGGGGTCGGGATGATGACTTCATCCCCTTCGCCGCAGAGGACAAACACGGCGTTGAATACAGCCTGTTTGGCTCCTGCGCTGACGCAGATCTCGTTGGGCTGATATGTCAGGCCGTTGTCAGTTTTGAACTTTTTGCAAATCGCCTCGCGCAGCTCCAGAATGCCGGGAACCGGCTGGTATTTGGTGAAGTGTGCGTCGATCGCGCTTTTTGCTGCCTGTGAGATATTTTCCGGCGTCGGATAGTCCGGCTCGCCAATATTGAGAGAAATGATGTTGGTGCCCTGCCGTCTGAGTTCCGCAATGCGTGCGGAGATCTCAATGGTGGCGGCGGGAGAGATATTTGTTGCCTTTTCCGAGAGCATAGAGGTTCCTCGCCTTTCACACGATAGTCTGTTTACATTTTATGGGCGCCAGAACTGGGATAAATGAGAGTCCTCATTCAAAATAGACTCGAACAGTTCGATGGCTCTCTGATTTTCTTTTCGGGGAAGCAGGTTCTTGATTTTATAGCAGGTTCGATACGGAGGGGGATTTTGGAGCTCGAACACATGAAGATGCGGCGTATTTCGCAGCGTGTCGGCGATGGTGTCTGGCACGATCGTCCAGTATCCATCCTCCAGCAATTCCGGCATCATGGAGACCGTGTCAAAGCGGACGTACTGTTTTGAACCGGGGAAATGACGCTCGTGCCACTGGTAAAAGACACTGCCCCAGGGCTGAAATATCTCCTTTGTCGGATCAAGCGCCTCGGTTGCCACTGGCGATGTGAGATCCGGCTTGCCATGGCAGCAGTAGATCAGCTTGAAATACTGCTGAATAAAAGGCTCCACGATGATGTTCGGGTGCTGAAGTTTGACGGTGACAAAACCGATATCGCACGTATATCGTTCCACAAAGTGATAGATCTGAGCAGAGAGATTGGTGGTGATGGACAGATTGATCATCGGTTCCTGCTGGAGAAGCCGCCGGTAGACCGGAGCCAGCACAGAGGCGTTCAGACTGTCGATGCAGGCGATGGAGAGCCTTGTCCTGCCGTGATCGCTGTTCATATCCACTGATTGCTGGCACAGTTCGATGATCTGTTCCGCCATTGGGAGAAAAGACAGGCCTGCCGGTGTCAATTCTATACCGCGCGTTCCCTTTTTGCGCACGATCAAGGATACGCCCAGTTCCGTTTCAAGCTGCTGTAAGCGTTTGCTGACGCTGGACTGAGAGACATAAAGCTGCTCTGCTGCCCTGGATACACTGTTGGTGCTGACAATTGTGAGAAAAGTTACTAATGTCTCTCTGTCCATAAGATCCCTCTTTATTATTGTTCTTTGGGAGCAGGGACGTCATTTTTTTCCTTGCTCTTATAATCAATGAAGGACGCCACGAGCAGAACGGCCACGCCGACAATATCGGTGATATGCTCCGGAATGATCAACAGCAGAGCGGCTACACCGTAAGCGATGCGAATCGGCAGCGCAGTTTTGTGGAAGCTGTATCCAGCGCCTGCGATGGCAATATACAGCACGCCAAATGTCGTTGTGAGCAACGTGATCACGATCTCCGCGATACCTGCATTTTCCAGAAGAATGGCAGGATTGTAAACGAACATGAACGGGATGATAAAGCTCGGCGCAGCGATTTTCAGACCCTGCACGGCCACATCGAATGGTTTGCAATTTGCAATGCCGGCCGCGGTAAAGGAGGCGATGGCCACCGGCGGCGTAATATTGGAGTAGCAGGAGAAAATGAAAACGAACATGTGGGCTGCCATAGGTGTCACATTCATACGGATCAGCGCCGGAGCTACAATGGTTGCAACCAGAATGTAGCAGGCAGCGGCGGGAAGACCCATACTCAGGATTATACAGCAAAAAGCGGTAAGGAACAGAGCAAATAAAAGATTGTTGCCGGAGATCTGCGTAATGTTGTAGGTGATGACCTGACCAAGACCGGTCAGATTGCACACGCCGACGATGATACCAGCGACAATGCAGGCGATCATTGCCGTCAACGATGCCTTTGCACCGCTGATCAGGGCGCCGATGATCTTTTTGAAGGTGATCCGATCCTTCTGCACGAGACCGGCAAGAAGCGTAACGAAAATGCCGATGAACGCGGCGAAGATCGCGGTGTAGCCGATCAGCATGGAGATAATGATCGCGATGAGCGGGGTGAGGAGGAGAATGCGGCGCTTGAGGTCGTGGATAGGCGGAATCTCGTCCTTGCTGAGACCGTGGTTGCCAAGGTGCAACGCAGTAAAGTGCACCCACATATAGATGGAAAAGTAGTAAAAAATGGCAGGAAAGATCGCTGCACGCATGATACTGCTGAACGGAACACCCAGATACTGCATCATCAGGAATGCGGCCGATCCCATGATTGGCGGCATGATCATGCCGCCAGTGGAGGCAACGGACTCGACTGCACCGGCAAACTCCGGAGAGAACCCGACCTTCTTCATCATCGGAATGGTGAATACGCCTGTCGTTGCCACATTGGCAGCAGCACTGCCGCTGATAGTACCCATTAAACCGCTAGAGATAACAGCAACCTTTGCCGGGCCACCGGCGCGCGCGCCGGCGATACGGTTGGAAGCGTCATTAAAAAATTCTGCAACGCCGCTCGAAGAAAGAAACGCACCAAACACGATGAATAGGAACACATAGCTGCACGCGACCTGGGCCGTCATACCGTACAGGCCTTCATCGACCATGTACATGCGCATCAGAAATCGTTTGAGCGTGTAGCCGCCATGTCCAAGAAGCCCTGGAATGTAGCGTCCAAAGAGCGCATACAGAGAAAAGATCACAGGCAGGATTGCCATTGCATTTCCCACTGCGCGGCGCGCGGCAATGATGACGAGTGCAACGGCAAGAAAGCTCATCGCCGTATCCATTGTGGTCATCTGAAGATTGCTCATGGAAAAGCGATCCGTCACAAGAAAGGTGTAGAGCCCAACGCCAAAGCCCATAACGGACAAGATCACATCATAAGCCAAAAGACGGCGGCCCTTGATTTTGGTCGGATACAGCAAGAAAATCAAGCACAAGGTAAAGCCAAGAAAGATGCCTCCCTTTTTCATGCCGGTGAGTGGATAGATGCTGTTGGTAATAATGCCGACCAACGAAAAGATGACGCAAATGACAGAAATTATCTTTTTGAGGGGTGCTGAACCACTGTCCTCGTATTCACGTCCCTCAGGATCTTTGATCTTGATGTTATTTTCGTTACTCATATTTCCTCCATAGAGATATCAGAAGGGCGGGGAGATCGCGTGCGGTCTGCCCGCCCTTCCAGGCCATTCTAATTGGACAGCTTCTTTTAGATCACTGGGCTAAGCCGAGTTCCTGAAGAGCACGCAGGGAACCGTCGTGCAGAGGCACGCCAGTGGATAGCGCGGCCTCATAGGGGTTCTGCGTCGCATAGCAATCCAGACCAGCATAAGCTTCACGCAGCCAATCGAGGTTGGAGAAGGTCGTCTTGGTCAGAAGATAGGCATCATTCTCGGGGAAATCAGCGGTAGCGCAGAGGAAACCGTTGTGCGCAAGCGTCAGGATGTCCTCGTCATAACCGGTGTAGGTGCCGCCGGGGATGGTGGCCTTGACGATCCAGCTGTTGGCAGCGGTGATCTTGTCGATCTCATCCTGCGTGAAGCTGACGAGCTCAAGGTTGGAACCGGCAGCAGACACGGCATCCATAACGTTGGAGTCGGGATACTGACCAAAGACGATGGTCATGTCCATCAGGCCGTTCTTCATGGCCTCAAGCGCCTCGCTCATGGAAACATACTGCGGGTCAAAGTCATCGAACGACATGCCGATGGCGTCGAAGATCAGCGTATTCGTGGTCATGTTGCCGCTGCCGGACAGGCCAACGCACACACGCTTGCCGCGGGCGTCAGCAAGGCAGTGAATATCCGCGTTCTTGCGGGCGATGATGTGGTAGTAAGCCGTGGTCAGAGGCGCGATAATGCGCATTTCCTCATGCGGATCGCCTGCAAAGGCGTTTTCACCGCTGTAAGCGTCCTTAATGAGGTTACTCTGCACGATGCCGAGGTTGGTCTCGCCACTGATGAGAAGATTCAGGTTTTCCGCAGAACCGGAGCTGGAGTTGGCGGAGGCGACTGCACCGGGAATTTTCTCGGTCCAGAGCTGCGTAATGGCGATACCAACCGTGTAATAAAGGGAACCGCCCTGTGCCGTGCTGACATAGACTTTCTGAGACAGGGTATCAGAGGCTTCTTGATTCTGAGAATCGTCGGAGTTGCCGGAGGGGTCTGCGGACTGGTCACCGCAGGCGGTGAGGGACAGGACCATCGCAAGAGCGAGGATCAGCGCAAGAAGTTTCTTTTTCATGATTTCTCTCCTCTAAAAGTATTATATGGTTCCAACAAAGGCGACACGCTCGCCGCCATTGACGTTGGGCTGATAGGGAAGACTGACTGTATACATATCATGCTCGGCGCGGACCGCTTCAACAACATCGCCGTACACGTTGTATACTTTGCTGAGGATCTCACCTTTTTTCACAAACTGATGCGGTTTGACCTGAGCAATGGCCAGACCGTCGTGCTTGCAGCGAATTACTTCACGGGAAGAAAGAATGATCTGGTTTTCCGGGGCCATGGGCTCGCCGGGAAGAACGTTATAATACTGCATGACATTTCTGGCACCCTGTGCGGCAAAGTCGATATATTCCGTCTCCGCCCATTCAGAATGACCCGTCTCGGCCATAAAACTTGGAATACTGGCCTGCGCACAGAGGACATCCATCTGCTTGTCCACAGGAGACGGCTCGTTGAGTTTTTGGGTCATATCCAGTGTGCAGATCATTGGAGAACCAAATACTTTTGCAATATTTAGAATTTCTTGACTGATTTTTTCATCAGGATATTTTTTAATGACAGTGTAGGGCTTGGAGTCCTGACCAAAACCCCAGCAGTGAAGGTCCACCACGGCGGTAGCAAGGCGCTTAATCTCACAGAAGAGCACATAGGCCAGTTTCTCGGTCATAGTGCCATCCATGCGGCCGGGGAAGACTTCGCCCATATTGCTACTTTCGCCCATACCAGCATTTCCTTCAAGAAACGACAGGCGTTTCTTTTCACGGTAGGCCAAAGGATTGCAGATCGGGGTAATGATCACGGCACCGCGGACATCCTTTGGGTCGATCTCGCGGGCTAGCTTCTGTGCAGCCAAAGTACCATTGAGTTCATTGCCGTGTACGCAGGCGTTGACCCAAACAGTGTTGCCATCTTCTGCACCATTGATTATGATGAACGGAAGATAGACCTCGGTTCCGGTAGAAAATTCACCCGCCAGCAGTTTGCCACGGACTTTTTCACCACACTGGGCTGTCGTCTCTCCAATTGTGATAGGTGTCTTCATTGATCTCCTCCTATTCTGAAAACTCTTGTCATAGCGAATCTGTCATTATTCCGTTGGTTATTCTAACTACAATTTTTATGTTTCACATTATAGCCTTGCTACAATGCGATGTAAAATCCGATTTTGGCCTTAAAATATTCCTAATAGGAATATTTTAACTTGTATCTATTGGAGCCTAAGTGGATATCCTACCTACCCAAATACCCCGCTGACATTACCATTCATTACGGCCTTCGTATTTGGAATACTGCAGAATAACATCCCTCGGTACCTTACTCAGCAGCTTCTCGGCCCGCTTGTAGCGCTCCTCCAACACCGTGAGCTTTGCGCGCTGCTCGGCGCTCTTGCGTCGCTCGGCGGTCAGCTCATCCTTTAACGCTTCGTTTTCTTCGGCGCTGCATCGCTGCATGGAGAGCGATTGTAACACGGCCTGCTGCATCCGCTGAATTTCCGCTTGAAAGGATTCTACCTCCGGCAGCAACTGCGCCAGCAGCGCAACTGCCTCCTCGCGCTTCTTGCCTGCGTTGAACATATTGATGTCATTCAACGCAGTTTCCAGCCTTTCCAGTTTGGCATCCATCGCCGTGACTTTCTTGTACCATTGCGGCGTCAGGTGCCTGCGCTTCGTTTCCACGGCAGGTGTGCCGCGCTCCAGCTCCGGCCACCGTTCCGCCATGTAGGCGTAAAAGTCGTCCTGCCAGCGGATCATACTTTTCTTGTTGCCGAGAATTTCTTTTGCGGACAGCCGCTTGTCCTTCGTCAGCGGCACGAAGCACAGGTGCAGGTGCGGCGTCTTTTCATCCATGTGTACCACGGCAGAAATGATGTTTTCCTCGCCCACGCGCTCTTTCAAGAAGTCAAATGCACGGTTGAAGTATTCCGGCATTTCCGACTCATGCGCCTTCGCAAATTCGGGGCTGACCGTCACCAGCGTGTCCACAAATTTTACGCTGTCTTTTCGCACGCGGCACCCCGCCATTCGGAGGCGGTGCCGGATCTCCTGCTCGTAACTCCAACGCGGCGCGACCAAATGATAGTTCTGCACGGTGCGGCTTTTGTCAATGTCCGGATTGCTGGCGTAGGCTTCCTTTGTCCGCTCATTGTGGGCAGCAATGGCCTTGGCAGCACCGCCCTTCCGCTTGGCAAATCGTAAAATGGCATAAGCCATCGTTGTTCCTCCTTCGTCGTCGTTTGGGGACGAGGGAGCGGAAAATCCCCATCACGACTTTCTGAAAAAGTGCGCCCGACAGATGACGATACCGTCATCTGCCGTTCTTCTTTTTCGGCCCGGTCAAAGCTGCGCGGGGAGCGGCGTCCCCGCGCAGTTTTCCCGTCCCCCGTCGTGATGGGTATAACACACTAGACTTTGTACCAAAGTCCGTGTGCCAGCCGTTCCCTCTGGACTCCCTCAAGCGGTCATTTCCCGCCGCCTCACGGCACGGAAAATGACCTTATCGGTGTACGGTATGTCCGATAATGTACGGTATTTTGAGGGGATACCCCCACTCCCATTTTTACCGTACATACCGTACATTACCGTACACCGTCCCACCGCAGCGAAAGGCTCTTGCCCTCTCTCGTGCGGTGGGCAACATAGCGAATGTCGTATTTCCGTAGCAGTGTATCCTGCTGCGCATTCAGCGTCCGCACGATCCAGTTCGGCGTGAAGCTTTGGCTGCTGTCCATCTTGGAAAGACATTGCGCAAGCTCCGTCGCCGTGCCGTTCCACGATGGATTTTCTCCATTCACCAGCCGAGAAACAAGCTCGACCAGCGGGTTCGGCGGTTCCTTGAGCCGTCCCGTTTCTACCTCAATCAACTTCCAGTTCAAATGTGCGGCATCAAAAGAGATGTGCAGTCGAAGCTGCGACTGGTCACGCCCGACCACCTCCAAAACAGCGTCCGAGGCTGTGCGCTTATCTTTATGTAGGAGCAGCGCGCCGTCTGCCGCGCCCATCAAGCCATTGGTGCCGGAGATGGTGTTAAACACGTCCTCTGCGCCCTCCTTGCGCGTGTGGTGAACGACCAGCACAGTGATGCCGTAGGTGTCGGAAAACTCCTTCAGCCTTGCCAGCGTGTCATAATCGGCGGCATAGCTGCCGTTGTCTGGCGTATGGCCGCGCACCCGCTGCAAGGTGTCAATGATGATCAGCACCGTGTCCGTGTGCTCACTCCAAAAGTCGCTCAGCCGTTCCGTCAAGCCTTCGTCCAGTGTTTCGGAAAAGACGGAGAGGATCAAGTGCTCGCTGTCCTGCTCCGTCATCTGTGCCAGACGCTTCTGCAATCGCTCACAGGTATCCTCTAAGGCAAGATACAAAACCGTACCCTGCCGGGAAGAAAAGCCGAGGAAGGGCGCTCCCATGCTCACCTGATAGGCCATCTGCAAGACGAGAAACGACTTGCCGATCTTCGGCGCGCCGGCGAGGAGGTAAGTCCCCGCCGGCAGCAGTCCGTCGATGACCGCCGGGCGGACGCGAAAGCGTGTTTCCATCAGCTCCGGCATGGTCATGATCTGGATCTTTCCAAACTGCTTGTGCGTTTCTTCAATCTCTGTTATACTGTCTGTGCGTGCAAGCGCGGACGGCTGCTCCCCATCTGGTGCAACAGATGGAATCGGGGCAGTCGTTTCTTTTTCAGTTGCCATTCCCGCCTCCCGTGTTCTGCTCGATCCAGTCGATGAGCTTATCCTTCGGCACAAGCAACCGCTTGCCGATACGCAGCGTGGGGAACGTCCCCGTGTTAAGGAGCTGATACGCTCCCGCGCGGGAGATGCCCAGCGCCGCCGCGAGCTGATTGGCGTTCAGCACCGCGGGCAGATTTTCGTAGTTGTTGTTCATGTAAGGCCTCCTTTGAAAATTTCAGTTGACATTATGGACTATAAAGATTATAATGCACAATGTAACTACTATGGTTTGATTGTATAATGTTGGTGCGGAAAAGTCAATAGATAATTTTCTGCATCTATTTTGATATATCTAACAGGAGGGCAGCTATGGTCTTTCCCGAACATATGGAATTCCGGTATTACATCACCCCGGAACGAAAAGAATGCTTTGCACTGTATGACAAGACGCTGGGAAGCCGCATGACCTATCTCGATCAAGCGCAGGACCTCGGTCAATGTCTCATCGACCTTTATGATACAGACTTCTATGACACATACTGCGTCCTTTCTGAGATTAACAAGCTGGTACGAGCGGAAAAGGACGAAGCTGCATGGAGGAAGCTGCTGGAGCTGTCGCTGCCGCTTTGCGAAGTGCATCCGTTCTTTGGGCTGCTCGCAAGGGAGCTGAGCGAGCTGGAATCCGCATACGCACACGATCAGGATGCTGACGCAGCGATTGTCCTTTCATTCGCCAACGATTTTGAAGCCATCGTCAGCGATGCAAAGGCGCTGATCGAAGTATGTCTGGATGACCGGTACAAGCCGGACTACTCCACGGCAGAGCGTTACCGTGAGGCGCACTATGACGCATTGCTCCATTTCGACGATATGAGGTACGGCGAGCTTGCCACCGAGGAGGTCATGCTGGACAGTCCGGCGTATAACAGCGCCTACCATTACAGCATGGAGATACTGCGGGAGCGTGGGATCAAGACTGCGCTGCGTGAGGTGCTTTACCCAAACACCGTGCGCGACCTCTACAACTACTTGAAGGCGTACTGTCTCCGCCTGCCGCTGGCGATCCACAAGTGCAAAAACTGCGGCAGATACTTCGTTGTGACCGGCAACATCACGCAGGACTACTGTACGCGGTTGATGGAAGGCTCGGAAAAAACCTGCCGCCAGATGGGAGCGGTGGTGCAGTATCAGAGCAGGCAGATGAAGACCCCCGCCACAAGGGAGTTTACGCGCTCTTATAAGGCCCACAATGCCCGTGTGCGATACGGAACGATGACCAAGGCAGAGTTCACCGCATGGTCGAAGACGGCGCGGGAAAAGCGCGATGCCTGCGTGGCAGGCAAGCTGTCCCTTGAAGACTTTGTGGCGTGGTTGGACAGCGACAAGCAGCGATAAAACAACGGACTGACTGACCGTTTTATATTTCAGAGGAACAGGAGGTTATTTTGACGACCAAGGCAACAAAAAACGCCAAGGGCGGCGGCACCATCCGCAAGCGTTCAGACGGACGCTGGGAGGCACGCTACACCCTCGGCATTGATCCCGGAACGGGAAAACAGATTCAAAAATCCGTCTACGGCAAGACGCAGAAGGAGGTAAGACAAAAGCTTACCGCGATCACCGCGGAGATCGACAGCGGAGTATACCAAGAGCCTTGTAAAATGACCGTGAATGAATGGCTTGATATTTGGCTGAAAGACTATCAAATCGGCGTCAAGGATTCCACAGCGTATCTCTACGAACGGCAGGCTAAGCTGTATCTGCGGCCTGCACTCGGCAATATTCCGCTTGAAACACTAAAGGCTCATGCGGTCCAGCGCCTCTATAACTCGCTCTCACAGGAACATGATGGGCAGCCTGCGCTGAGTGCTAAAACCATCAAGAACATTCACGGCGTGCTGCACAAGGCCCTCCAGCTGGCTGTTCTTCTCAACTACATCCGCTACAATCCGACGACCGCGTGTGTTCTGCCTAAAATCGTCAAAAAAGAGATTCATCCGCTGACCGACCAACAGACCGCTCAGCTTTTGAATCTCCTAAAAGGCGGCAAATATGAAATTCCGCTCACCGTCGGTCTCTTCACCGGCTTACGCGAGGGTGAATTGCTCGGTCTGATGTGGGACTGTGTTGATTTTGAAAAGGGTACGATTCTCGTCAATAAACAGCTCCGTAGAAGCCAGCGAAAGGGTGGGACCTATTACTTCTCCCTACCGAAAAACAACAAGAGCCGCACCATCACACCCGCGCCGTATGTGATGAAGCTGCTGCAAGCGCAGAAGGTGCAGCAAGCCGGGCAGCGGTTGATGGCAGGCCCGGCATGGGAGGACAGCGGCTTGGTGTTCACCAATGAGTTTGGATGCTATGTCTCCTACCGTGCGATCTTCGACTGCTTCAAGCGTATCGTGAAACGCATCGGCCTTCCCGACGCAAGGATACACGATCTTCGCCATACCTACGCCGTGAACTGCATCCGCGCCGGTGATGACATCAAAACCGTGCAGAGCAATCTCGGTCATGCGACTGCCGCCTTTACTCTTGATGTCTACGGTCATTTTACAGACGATATGCGCTCGGTCAGTGCGCAGCGTATGGAAGGCTTCATTACAAATGTTCTCAATTTATAAAGGGTATGATAAAGGGTAAAAGGCGTTTCAGGGCAGCAAAAAAGCCTTGAAACTTGCGTTTCAAGGCTTTTCTCTGGTGCGCGGTACAGGACTCGAACCGACAAAAAGGTGTTTTGGCTTGTCCCTTTTTATGCCGGCAAGTACCATAATGTGGGGGAATTATGCAATTTTATTGCCATCTCATGTTAGGTAATTTTATCTCATATCAACGCAGTAAGGCTAAAAATAAGGCTAAATTTTAGCCGCTGTGCAGGACATATCCCACGATTCTATTGGGCCTTCTTAATATGTTTTTCAAAAATATATATTGTTGTGCTTATGACCCTTCTTCCCCACCCCAAAGGTCTTTATGGCACTTCAACGCGCAAAGAAATATTCAACAACCATCTTTTCCTCTCGCCCTTTCCGATAGCGACATTGATCGTCACCCCGCGGGTGTAGGAGACTCTGCTGCTAAGTAGAAGCGCGGCGGTATTTGCTGCCTCCGACAGTTTTCTGCTGCGTCCCATCGGTGTATTCGAAGTTTTGGCGTAGCCTACCCGCAGTTCATCAATGCTGATCCCATGAGCGGAGGTAAGCACCGTTTCGTAGCTGAGTGCACGTAGCCCTGTTGCCTCCAGAATGCCGGCACCGCACCGACTACACACCCCTTTTTCTTGCCCAACTCTTTTGCCCACAAGCGGTTCAGGGAATTGACCGCGTTCTTGCTGGCGGCATAGACGCTTTGCCCTTCACTACCTTCCAGGCCGCTTTCCGAGGCCATACTGACAATTACGCAGTTGGCTTGCTTTACCATGACTTGCGCCGCTACCTGTGCACATGGAAACACACCCTTTGAGTTGACATTCATCCACCTTTGCCGCATTCTTCACAAGATAGCGCAATATGTTATTTCTGACAGATAGTGCAATGCAGACTGTGAATTGTCACTTGTTAAGCGGGTGAAAAAATGCTATACTCTATGTGACATCACGATGGAGAGTGGGGATAATAGTGGAGCTGAAACAGTCGCATGTTTTATCGCAGAAGCTTGCGCTGACGCAGACGATGCGCCAGTCGTTGGACTGCCTCCAGCTTTCTGCACCGGAGCTATGTGAGTATGTGCAGGATGTGGCGCTTTCTAATCCATTGTTGGATGTGTGTATGCCGACCTACTATGAAACAGAGCTGCCAAACGAAGATATGCGATCTGAATACGAACAGATTGAGCTGCGCAGTGAGGAAACATGGCGTGATATGCCGAGAGGTTCTGGGAATGCACTGGATATTTCTGCCGTGCTGACACGGGAACTGACTTTCCGAGATTACCTCAACGAACAGATTGGGCAAATGCGCCTCGTAGATGATGGGATGCTGCAGCTGTGCCGTTTTCTCATTGACTGCCTCGATGGGCGCGGCTATCTTGATTGCCCGCTTGAAGAATTATCGAAGGAATTTTGTATTCCGTTTTTCTCCCTTGAGCAGGCACTATATGCCATACAAATGCTCGATCCGCCGGGCGTCGGCGCACGCAGCCTCTCTGAGTGTCTGATTCTGCAGCTGGTGCAGAGCCGCTCATTAGACCCCCTGACAATAGGCATCGCTCGCAATGGTCTAGAGCAGTTAGGCAGACGAGATTATAAGGGGCTTGCAGCAATGTTGGGTGCCGGCGTAAGCGAGATAAAGCAGGCGGGCGCTAAGGTTCTTGCGCTTGAACCGATTCCATCACGTAGCTTTGCCAGCAGCGAGCCGATAGCATACATCGTACCCGATGCGGCATTTTCTGTGGAACAGAGCAGGGTGACAATTGAGCTGAACAGGCGCGTTTTGCCCCGCCTTTCGGTCAACACCGAATACTCTGCGCTGCTTGCTACTTCCGATGACCCCAACGTGCAACAATATGTGCGTGAAAAACTTACAGAGGCAAACGCCATCATCAAGGGGGTTCATATGCGGTGCAATACGATCTTACGGTTGCTTACGCTGATTGCTACGGAGCAGCATGACTTCTTTTGCTCAGGTGGAACTCTTACGCCGATCACTATGCAGCAGATGGCGGAAAAAATGGACATGAGCACATCTACGGTAAGCCGTGCAATACAGAATAAATATATTCAGTATCGGGGCAGAATTGTCCCTCTTCGCAGCTTCTTCACGACTGCTATTCGCTCGGATGCTTCCGTTTCTTCCCAGGCCGTCAGGCAACGCATCCAAGACCTGATTAAGACAGAGAATCCAGAAGCACCACTTTCGGATGAGTCAGTGCGTATAGCGCTATCAGCGCTCGGCATTGAGGTCAGTCGACGTGCTGTTGCAAAATACCGCATGGCGCTGGATATCCCGCCTTCTTCTCAGCGAAAAAAACGTTGAGGCAACAATGGGCATATGCCTCCTTGCCGATGAGGCTTTGCAGGAAGCATACTGCTGAAATGAGTTTTTTATCAAGATAATTCCGCTTATACACCGGATAATTAACATCTGTATTGCATGCGTATTGCAGCAACAATCTGTAACCTTCTCAGCGAAATAGTTAAGGCGGACACAGAGAAGCCCATAGAGGTTAATGCCATATATAGAAAACGGCAGAAGAAATGTTGTGCGAGGGGGGTCCTGTTATGTTATCAAACTACATTGAACAATTATTTAAACTTGATAATTATTATGATGGCCTAATTGTTACAGACAACAAAGGCTATATCGAGTTTTTTATGACATACCGTCCTGATATCAGCGGCGCTAAGCAGGAAGACTTAGTCGGCAAGCATGTTCTTGATATTTATCCGGGGCTGACCGAGGAAACAAGTACGATTATGCGGGTGTTGCGTAGCGGCGAGCCGATTTACAACGAATACCAGACCTTGATTACCTGCCGTGAGGAGGTATTTCAATCCGTTAATACAACTATGCCGATTCGCGCAGGAGGTACAGGCGAGATCATAGGGGCAATTGATGTATCAAGATACGCAAGTCGTTTCTACGAAAAGCAAAGCATCAATCTTCACTCTGCTCACACGAGAAAGGGGTCTTTTTACTGCGTTGATGATATTATAACCTGCTCAGAAGATATTGAGGCGATTAAACGAAAAATCCCATTGATCTCAAAAACAGATTCGACAGTGCTGATCACCGGACGGTCTGGTACAGGAAAGGAGTTGATCGCTCAGTCTATTCACACCTCAAGCAACCGGGCAGATAAGGCATTCGTATCTCAAAATTGTGCCGCAATACCTGCGACGCTGCTGGAGAGCATCCTCTTCGGTACAACCAAGGGAAGCTACACTGGAGCCGAAAACAAGCCGGGACTTTTCGAGATTGCAAATGGGGGAACGTTATTTCTTGATGAGATCAATTCTATGGATATTAGCGTTCAGCCAAAGCTGCTGCGTGCAATTGAGGAAAAGCGTGTCTGCCGTCTGGGCAGCTATAAGCCACTCGAAGTCGATGTTAAAATCGTTGCAGCAATGAATGAAGACCCGCAGGAATGCGTTCGTAAAGGAAAGCTGCGTGAGGACTTGCTCTATCGACTAAGTGTTGTTCGGGTGGATATGCCGACGCTGCAGGAGCGACGCTGCGATATCGAGCTTTTGATGAAATATTTCATAAGCAAGTTCAACAGTAGTATGAAAAAGGACATTTTCGGTGTTGATGAAGAAGTAAAAAAAATGTTTGAGGAATATCCGTGGCCCGGAAATGTCCGAGAGCTTCGCAATACGATAGAGGGCGCCTTTAATGTCGCACAAGGGAAATATATTCATGCGAGGGATCTGACGGGCTATATTGTACAACAATGCGGGCAACATGAGAAAGATTCATTGCCATGTAGCACTGGCGCTGATGAGGGGCCTTCCGGATTAAATGACCAGATTCATTCCGTGGAAAAGGGGATCATTGAGGATGCGCTGAAAAAAACCTCTACATATGCAGAGGCTGCACGACTAATCGGTATTTCTCGACAGGCTTTTATGTACAAAATGAAGAAATATAAAATCGACGTATGATTCGTTAGTCAAAAAATTTTGACACATAGGTGTCAAAATTTTTTGCGTATATGCAAAAATTTTTGGCAATTAGGAGCTGGAAGACGAACTGGCCGACGCTCCTGCTTGGCTTAAAACGGCGGCTCAAAGAGTGGCGGTGTTGCATAAAAACTCGGAATAGCAAAGAATTCTGTAAAAATAGCAAAGAGCTCTATAAAATTAGTATAATTTTATGTTTGATGCCCTCGTTCTGGCACACATTTTGCTAGTATACAAGTAGCACAACGACGAGATCTCATTGAAGGCCGAAATCGTTGAATCTGCTTTAAAAACGAGGAGGATAATGCTAATGACAGATGTAAAACATGACATTGATGCTCTTGCTGGTGAGCGGTGGTTCCCACTCGAGACGACAATCACTGAGGATATGAGCAGTATATGGGGCGACTGGGGCGTGTGCTCAGAGGTCGATAAGCTTAAAGCGGTTTTGATGCGCCGTCCCGGAAAAGAAGTAGAGAATTTTGACTGGAAAGCCGCTCGATTCCGGGCTCCAATCGACCCCGAGAAGTTCCGTGCTCAGCATGATGCACTTGCCGATGTATACCGCGCACATGGTGTACAGGTACACTATGTCGATGAGCAGCGCGGTGACCGCCCCAACGCACTTTTCTGCCGCGATTTAGTATTCATGACACCAGAAGGCGCAATCGTTACCCGTCCTGCAACGGAAGCTCGCAGAGGCGAGGAGCGTTATGCGGCAAAGAAATTGGCCGATCTTGGTGTACCGATTATTCGCACGATTTGTGGCGGCGCGACTTTTGAGGGTGCAATGGGAATGTGGATTGATCGCCATACAGTGATTCTTGCAAGCGGTGTACGTACAAATCGCGAGGGCTATGAAATGGTTCGCTATGAGCTTGAACGTATGGGAGTAACGCAGATTATTCATATGCAGATTCCCTATGGTCATGCGCACATTGACGGATTAGTAAATATGGCAAGTCATGATGTTGCTATGATCCACGCCTCTCAGGTCCCCTATGATGTTTGTGATGCGCTGAAGAAAAAGGGAATTAAGCTACTCGAGTGTCCCTCGAGAAATGAGGCTAAGGAGACCCTTGCAATCAATTATGTTGCTATTGAACCGGGCTTGGTTGTTATGCCGGCTGGTAATCCTCGCTCTCAAGAGTTACTGGAGAAAAACGGAATCAAGGTTATTCCCGTTCAGTTTGATGAAGTCCTTAAGGGCTTCGGCGCTATGCACTGCTGTACCGCATTCTTAAAACGCGGTTAATATTAGCAAATGGGATATGAAAGGAGCCTCAGCAAAATGAAGACGAAGAAATATATCAGTCTCCTGATGGCTATCATAATGTTGCTCAGCCTATTTGCGGGCTGCGGTAACGATGGCAATACCCCATCGGTGAGCGATGATAAGGACACGCTTTACCTCCGGCTTTCCTCTGCGCTCCAAAGCACCGACTGGCAACAGACCTCTGCCATGGAAGGCAATAAAATCACTTATGTTCAACTTTTTGAAGGCCTTTATGGCATTGATGAGTCTGCAGGCGGCTACTACAACCTACTGGCAAAGGATATTCAGATCAGTGAAGATGGTCTTACCTATACCATCGAGCTTGTGGATGCCACCTTCCAGAACGGAGATCCTCTTACGGCAGAGGACGTCGTATTCAGCTATGAGCTGGCAATGCAGAATTCTAAATTCGGTTATGTGACCTCTATGATCGACTCGATCAAGGCAGACGGTGACAAAACCGTAATCATGACGCTCAAGTATCCCTATTCTGCCATCTCTCACACCTTTTTTACCATTAAAATTTACAGCAAGAGAGAATATCAGGAAATCATTGATAGCGGGGTTTCCTTTGGAACCAGGCCGCATACAGCGGGAACGGGACCTTATTATGTATCCGAGTATGATGTTTCCGCCGGCGTGAAGCTGAAGGCCTATGAAAATTATTGGCAGGGCGCACCGGCAATCAAAAATGTTGAATACCGTCTTATCACCGAGGACGCTGCGGCAGTCATCGCATATGAGAATGGTGAGCTTGACTATCTCATGGATGCGCCCTTGTCCGAGTGGGAGGACATTGAATCCTCTGCCCAAGGACGTTGCACACTGGCAAAGGCGAACGATATTCAGTTTCTCGGCATCAACTATCAATCCCCGTCTAACAATGGTATTCTTGCCAATCCCAAAGTCCGTGAAGCGATATTCTATGCTATTAATAAGGAAAGCGTTGTTAAGGCTGCGACCAGCGGCTATGGTACAGTAGCATATGAATACATGGTTCCTGACTATGTAGCAACCGCTCCGCGCGCTAGTGATGGAAGGTTTAAAACCTATGACTATAATAAGGATGCCTGCCATCAGGCGTTGCTTGATGCCGGTTTTTCCGAGGAGCAGATTGCTGCGGGTATCAATGTCGGTACCATCCTGACCTACAATGCCGATACGGCACCGAAAGCAAAGGCTGCAGTTGTCATTCAGGCATGCTTGGCCGAGAATGGTATGATCGCCAATGTTGAAATCGGCGAAACTGGTCCTGTGACAGAGCGCCTCTATGCACTTGACTATGATATGTGCGTATATTCGGACAGTGGTAACTATGATTACAATAACATTCGCCAGCAGGTTGATTCAGAGTCTGTCGGAATGTATGTTGTCTGCTATAAAGATGATAAAAACACATTCGACTGGCAAAAGATTGAGAATCTGGTTGATCAGGGTGTTCTTGCTACCGACACCAAGGAACGATATGATATTTACACTGAGCTGTGGAGCATGATTATGGACACCAAGACAATCCTGCCCCTTTATCATGGAGCCATCGGCATTGCATGGTCTGACCGCGTAAAGATTGACAGCATTAACCCATTCTACTACCACCTGACCGATATCAGTTGGGCTAAATAAACTCTTTCCTGTAGGATAAGTGGATCAGCTATCGTTGGTCCTTAGGCTGACGATAGCTGATCTCTCAAAAAAGGGGGCAAGTATGCAGAAATACATCGCAAAGCGTATCCTATTTTTAATTCCAACCATTATCGGCGTGACTTTGATTATCTATCTGATTATGAACATAACGCCGGGAGATCCGGGACGTGCTATTCTCGGATCTGGTGTCTCTCAGGCGGATGTGGATGCATATAACCATGCGATCGGATATGACTTGCCGTTTTTTCAGAAATTTGTGAACTATCTCAGCAATATGTTTCTCCACCAGGATTTTGGCATTTCTTATGTTACCAAGCAAAATGTATTCGATGAGATATGGCCGCGGTATATTATGACATTAAAGCTGGCGTTCATTGGAATGATTCTCTCAACAGCCATCGGAATTCCTCTGGGAATCTATGCTGCTGTGAAGCAATATTCACCCATGGATACGATTTCCTCAGTTATCTCCTTCCTGTTGGCTGCTGTACCGACCTTTGTTCTCGGCCTTGTACTACTGTTCTTCTTTGCACTCAAGCTCAAGTGGCTGCCGTCTTACGGCATTCCGAACTGGACAGGCTATATCATGCCAGCACTGGCAATCTCACTTCCCATTGCCGCACAGAATTTCCGCTTTACCAAGTCGTCTATGTTAGATGCGATTCGTCAGGACTATGTCCGAACTGCACGCGCTAAGGGTGCCAGCGAACGTACTGTAATTTGGAAGCATGTGTTGAAGAATGCGCTTCTTCCTGTTATCACACAAGTTGGCATGAGCCTCGGCCTTCTGCTGTGTGGCGCTGTGGTTGCAGAGGAGTTGTTTTCTGTGCAAGGTATCGGCAGCCTGATTGTCGAGCGTATTACTTATAAGGATGAGCCGGTCATCATTGCCGGAACGATTCTGATCTCGATCTGCTTTACCGTTGTTATGCTGGTCGTGGATTTGATTTATGCGATGATCGACCCTCGCATTCGCGCCAAATACACAAAATCTGGGAGGAAGTGAGCAAATGGCGGCCCAAAAAAACTTGAATGAAGACTACAAAAGTGACGGGAAATGGAAAGAGATATGGCGCAGATTCAAAAAGAATAAGGGAGCCGTGATTGGACTGGTGCTGCTGGTCGTGCTGACGGTGATTTTGGTGGGCGCGCCACTGTTTATCTCCTATGATAAGGCAATTACACAGAATATGGATTTAATGCTTGCAAAGCCCTCCGTAGGGAATCTTTTCGGCAACGACGGATACGGACGCGACATTTTCGCGCGTATTATCTACGGTGGACGTGTTTCCATTGCTATTGCGATTCTTGCGACGATTTCTTCATGCCTGTTTGGCAGCCTTCTCGGTGCAGTCGCTGGCTATTTTGGTGGCAAGGTAGACAGCATTATCATGCGGTCGCTGGATATTTTTATGTCGGTTCCTGACATTCTTTTTACCATGGCGGTCGTATATGCGTTGGGTGCCAGCTTTACCAATTTGATCATTGCGCTGACTTTGGCGTATTTTACCAACTATGTCCGGCTGGTTCGCTCTGAGGTACTTACGCTTTCTGAACAGGACTATGTCGAGGCGGCAAAGGCTGGCGGTTCGAGCGGATTTCGCATCATTCTCTCACATATTATCCCCAATGCAATTGGCGTTATTATTGTCAACACCACGTTGAACATCGCAAAAATTATTATCTATGAATCGACGCTGAGTTTCTTGGGCCTCGGTATGCCGGCCCCCCAGCCGGAGTGGGGGCAGATGCTTTCGGAGGCTCGCGAATTTATGAGAAAAGCGCCTCATTTGATGGCATTTCCCGCACTATCTATCATTGTTACGGCCTGCTCAGTGAATCTTATCGGCGATGGTCTGCGCGATGCGTTGGACCCGCATTTGAAGTCATAAGGTACGCCACGGGAGGGGAGCTATAATGGAAAATGAAAAAAGCCCGATTTTGGAGATTAAGGATCTTCGGGTTACTTATGAAACTGACATAGAGGTTGTGGAGGCTGTCAACGGTATCAGCTTTCAAATCGAAAAGGGAAAAACACTCGGTCTCGTCGGCGAGACCGGCGCTGGCAAGACGACAACAGCGCTGAGTATTCTTCGCCTTTTGCCGGAAACGACAGGTCGTATTAAAGGCGGAGAGATCTGCTTTGAAGGCGAAGACTTGCTCCATGTTGACGAGGAGCAAATGCGGGGCGTGAGAGGAAACCGCATCTCTATGGTATTTCAAGACCCGATGTCTTCGCTGAATCCGGTCTACACAGTCGGCGATCAAATTGGAGAGGCAATTCGACTTCACAGGCCTGAACTATCTAATGATGCCGTAGAGCAGCGAATCGACGAGATCCTCCAGTTGGTCGGCATTATGCCATCGCGAAAGCACGAGTATCCACATCAGTTTTCAGGCGGTATGAAGCAGCGCGTTGTTATCGCTATGGCGTTGTGCTGCGAGCCAGAGCTGCTCATTGCGGATGAACCGACAACTGCATTGGATGTCACGATACAGGCTCAGGTTCTGGCCATGATCGCGGAACTTCGGAGTCGGCTCGGAACCTCAATGCTGATGATTACACATGATTTGGGCATTGTTGCGCGAACCTGTGATGATGTGTGCGTGATGTATGCAGGAAAAATCGTAGAGGCTGGTACCGTAGAGGATATTTTTCTCGCGCCGTCGCACCACCCCTATACAGAGGGTCTCTTTGGTTCCATTCCAAATCTGACAACAAAGGCACGCCGACTTAAACCTATTTTAGGTCTTATGCCGGATCCTACAAATTTACCAAAGGGATGCGAATTCGCACCGCGCTGTGAAAAGTGCATGGAGATTTGTCGAACGGAAAAGCCAAAAATATGCGGCGAGGGGAGTCATAAGCTCTACTGCCATCTATTTGATCCGGATAGGCAAAAAACAGGTGTAGGAGGGAATACGAATGGATGATAAGGGCAACGCCCCTCTGTTAGAAACAATAGACCTGAAAAAGTATTTTAAGGTGGGAGGTGGCACACTGCATGCTGTTGATTCAATCAACATTAAGCTCTATCAGGGTGAAACGCTTGGTGTTGTTGGCGAGTCAGGCTGCGGAAAGTCCACATTGGGCCGTACAATCCTCAAGCTTATTGAGCCGACCGCCGGTCATATTATCTACGACGGAAAAGACATTACCAGCCTCAATATCCGTAAGATGCGGCCGTTGCGCCGCGAAATGCAGATCATCTTTCAAGATCCTTACTCAAGCATTGATCCACGAAAATCCGTGATTGAAACGATCTCGGAATATATGTTCATCCATAAGTCTTATCCGACGCGGCGCGAAATTATGAACCGGGCGGTTGAGCTGATGGATATGGTTGGGCTTGCCAGACGTTACGCTGATGCTTACCCTCACGAACTTGACGGAGGGCGCCGTCAACGTATCGGCATTGCGCGTGCGCTGTCGCTGCAGCCACGCTTCATCGTTTGTGATGAGCCTGTTTCTGCACTTGATATGTCAATTCAGGCCCAAATACTAAACCTTTTGATGGACCTTCAGGATGAACTAAATCTGTCCTATATGTTCGTCACGCACGATTTATCCGTTGTCAAGCATATCTCGGACCAAATTATGGTCATGTATCTAGGAACCTGCATTGAGTTTGCAAGCTCTGACGAATTGTTTCAAAAGCCGCTCCACCCTTATACAAAGGCCCTCTTGGCCGCTATCCCGGAGCCTGATTTGGAGAGTCGCAAAAAGGGTTTCCAGCTCATTCGGGGTGAGGTATCCAGCCCGATCGACCCAAAACCAGGCTGCCGATTTGCTGGCCGCTGCGAGCACTGCATGGCGCAGTGCCTTGAAAAGACACCGGAATATGTGGAGACGGAACCGGGTCACTTTGTGGCTTGCCACTTGGTGAACGGGCGATAACAATACAACTCATAGGAGAATACATAACATGATGGACACCTTGAAAATGGACATTGACGCGTTGCTCGGTGAGCGATGGTTCCCAAAGGAAACATCCTTTGAGGAGGATATTACAGAGTATTGGGGTGAATGGGGCGTTTGCTCTGAGGTTGAAACGCTGCGTGCAGTTTTGATGCGTCGCCCCGGGAAGGAAGTTGAAAGCTTTGATCCAAAAGCAGTTCGTTTTTCAGACGAGCCGATCGACGTTGAGCTTATGCGCCGACAACACGATAATGTGGCTAAGGTCTATACGGACTTTGGCGCAAAGGTTTACTATGTAGAGCATCAGCTTGAAGACAGGCCAAATGCTGTTTTCTGCCGTGATTTGATGTTTATGACGCCGGAGGGGGCAATCATTACCCGCCCCGGCATGGCAGCTCGTCGCGGCGAGGAACGCTATGTTGCCGAAGCTCTTGCTAAAATCGGAGTTCCAATCCTCAAAACAATTGCCGGTGATGGTATGTTTGAGGGAGCAAATGCTATGTGGGTCGATCGACATACCTGTGTTGTTTCAACGGGGTCACGCTGCAATCGCAGCGGCTATGAGCAGGTTAAAACTGAGCTTGAGCGTATGGGCGTTACTGTTTATCATATGCAGCAGCCGTATAGCAACATCCACATTGATGGTATTATGAACGCAATTAGTCATGACAAGGTCCTTGTTCATGCAGCGCAGGTGCCTTATGACATCATTGATATGCTCAAGAAAAAGGGCTACGAGATTCTTGAGATTCCCTCCCGCACGGAGCAATTCAGAACATTGGCATGCAACTTTGTTGCGTTGGAGCCTAATCACATTCTTATGGCACAAGGGAATCCCCGTACACAGGAAATGTTGGACAAGCATGGCGTAAATATTGATACCGTGGATATCTCAGAAATTCTCAAGGGTCGTGGTTCTCTACACTGCATCACTGCGTTTTTAAAGAGAGGATAGGGTAAGCAATAATTAGCTTGCTCACCCGTGCGCTGCAGGGATGGATTGGAGCTGCAATACCACACACACACACAAGCACTTGGGTCGTAACCGTCAAGGCTGACGGTGGCTGGATTACGCATGGGACAATAGTGTCGGGAAGCTTCTCAGCTTCCCGACACTATAATGTTCAGGGGCGCGCAATAAACGACGATCAATGAACTGAAACACAGGTCGCCTTTTTGCTCTCATAGGTGTGAATCGTCTTGAGCACTTTTGCTACAATTTTGACCTTGGATTTAGGCACAACAGAGAAAACATTGCGGTAGAAATGCACCGTGCAGCGCTGGTATTTGTCGTCCGGGAACACCTCGCCCACGGCCTCCTTCATGCCCTCAGCGGCGCCTAAAACCTCACGAAAACAATCCTATTTCACGGCGATTGCCACCAGAATCGCCACATTTTCGTGCTCTCCGCCCCAGTTGCGGCGCGGGTAGATGCTCTCCATGTAGACGTATGGATAGCGCCCGCCCTGCAATGGGCGGTTGCGCCAGTCCTCGATGTGAACGCAATCTTTCTTACTGAGGTAAAGAACATTGCCATCAATATCGGCATGGGAAAAATCCGAACCTGCCGTTTACACTGATTGACGAGGGTAATACAGCTTCTGCCAATACTGCTGCCCTCTATACAGATTCACTTACCGGCGGTTCAAACTGGTATAAGGACATTTCTAGCATGAAGGTTCTGGACATAGGTAACAAACGAAAAGGTTATTACCTCAATGGTTTGAAAGGCCGCAATAGGCAAAACCTTAGAGCTAAAATCTGTCAAATAGTTATCTGCTTTTTATCGAAGTGCTCGAGCATTGCTTGGGCGTTTCAGTCTGTTAAAAAACAGCATTGGCTGAACTTCGCAGGTAGCGGTGTTGGTTTACTTTGTAGGCCTTATTATATAGGTGAAAACTCAAGGGTTCCGTCAATACACCATTTATACGGCAGCAATACGACTTTGCCGAAATCATGAACCGATGATACGCACGGAATATGTACACAATACGCATTATGAAAATCTGCCGCAGCCTGATGAGACACCACATTTTGAAAATTTATCGCTTGACATATACCGTATCTTGTGGTATACAAAAATTGTAATTGATTCTATGCACGCTTTCCTCCTCGGAGGCGTAGGCCGTCTGGCCTATGTGCGGAGAGATCCGCCTGTGCACGTTTGTTAGGTTTGTACGTTATGTAATTACTACGATAAGGGCTTGTTATGCCCTTTTGCGGAGCAGATCTGCTCTGTGTTTGTATGGATTTTGCCGAATGGCTTTGCAGCTGCTCGGCACATTGGAGAGACGAAGGGGCGCTTTGTGTCCGTTCGCCTTTTTGCTCACTATGGAAAAACTCCAACTATACAGCCCCCGAAGGCTCTGCTACAATAGCCTTGTATTAGGAGTCTCGCGGTGCACTGGGCAGGAAATATCTGCTTGCCGCGAAGCATCCCTTGGGCGAAGTAAGTTAGGGCGGAGTAAGTTAGGGAGGAACGGCGACTGTAGTGGGACAAGTGCGCCCATTCGTCTGAAAAAAGAAGATTGGAAAGAAAAAAGATTCCGCAGAAACCTTAACCGTTTTCGGCGGTATAATACTTAAAACGATAAGAAGTAATTTCGCGGCGGGCGCTCGCGCTGTGCCGCTGAAGCAAAGAGACGAAGAATGCCTTTCGGCAAACTGCGTCTCTTTTTGCGTTTTTGTATGGAGCCTCGCTCGTTGGAGCAGCCGCCGGTCCTGCCAGCCGGAGGCCACGAGGCCGCAGGAAGGTCAAGCAGTTAAAAGAAAGAACGGATCCCTCTCAAATCGGGGCGGTTTGAGATGCAGGAGAAACGCCCCCGAGACCGCGGCAAAGGTCTCTCCCCTGCGCCCGGGCAGTGTGTCCGAACCGGCGGCGCAGGAACCGCACACTCCCGATCCGCAGCCGGTGCGGGTCAAAGAACACCGGCAACTGCTTCCGATTTGTCAGCAGCTGCAACCGAGTTCAGCGGCCTGGTGTTCACCGCCGCCATCGCAGATGGCAGGGCGCACGCCCCACGCGGTATCGTACTGACCGAGGCAAAAGTAAAAAGAGACAGGTTTCGGGCCGCACCGCAAAACGGTAGACGCCGCAAGGCTTTTTCACCGTTCAAGGGCTTCCATTCCGTGGAAAGGAAGCGGAAACGGAATTTTTTGCCAATGGGTGAAGTGCGCCCATCTGAACACGATTACAATTTCTAAGGAGATTTTTGGATATGTCTGCTGTTCAAAATAGAGGCATCTTCCTCACCCTCGTCGCACAGCTTGACAGGCTGGCACGGCACAACCGTCAAGGCAGCTTTCGGACCAAGGCGCGTTACTACGAAGCGTGCAAACGGTTCTGCGCCTACCTCGCCGCAGAATATCATCTGCAAAAGCTGGAGAACATCAGTGGCAAGCATCTGGTGAGTTATGTGCTGTACTTACAGGATACCGGCAAGTCTGCCAGTACCGTGAAAACCGACCTTGCCGCCATTCGGTTTTTCCACGATAAAATGTCCTGCCCCAAATACACGCTGCCAACGAACAGCGAGTTAGGCGTCGAGCTGGAACGCCGCCGGTTCGGGCAGCTTGACCGGACGTGGAGCGGACCGGAGTTCAACCGTCTGCTCGGCAAGGCGATGGCCGAAAACCGTGATGACTTCATTCTTGCCCTCTACCTTGGGCGCTATGCGGGGCTTCGTATTCACGAGTGCTTTCGCATAGACACAGCGGCAGCCGAACGGGCATTGCGCGAAAACACCCTCGCCGTAAAGGGCAAGGGCGGCAAGGTGCGCACCGTCCCCATCGAGGACGAGCGTATCCCAATGATGCTCCGTAAGCTGTTGGCACAGACCGAGCGTGGCCACAAGCTGCTGGTGCCGGACGGTATGCCTACCGACCGCGCCATCAACGCCTTGGAACTGTTCATTTACCGTTACCGGAACGAGGTCAGCGACAAAGACTCAGACCGGCGCTTGTCCTTTCACGGGCTTCGGCACACCTATGCTGCGGAGCAGTATACAAAGCTGACGGAGGACGGCATGAGCGCCATTGACGCGCACTATGCGGTCTCCCGTCTGTTGGGCCACGAGCGTGCCGACGTAACGAACATTTACCTTGCGTCGGTCAGAAAGCGGGGCCGCGATGGAGAATAAGTACTGTTCCCTTGACGACCTCCCCGTGACGCTGCGTGTGGAGGAGCTGATGCCGATCCTCGGCATCGGGCGCAACACAGCCTATGAGCTGGTGCGCAGCGGCAGGCTCCGCAGCATCCGCGTCGGTCGGCAGGTGCGCATCCCCAAGAACGCGCTGATCGAGTTCTTGGAGGATACCGAGAAATAGAGACCTAAGTCTCTCAAATAAAGCTTTGCATTTCTGCTGCGCAGGGCGTATCATATTATTTAGGTATGTCCTGCGCGGCGGAAAGGAGGATATATGTCGCGCAAGAATGAAAATAAAAAAGGCGCTAACGGCGCCGGTTCTATCCGAAAGATTACAACCACTCGCAACGGAAAAGAATACACTTACTGGCAGGGGCGCTATACCGAGGGGTACGACGCTTGTACCGGCAAGCAGATCCAGCGCAGCATCACGGGGAAAACGCAGAAGGAGGTCGCGCAGAAGCTTCGGCAGATCACAGCCGAAATTGATGCAAAGACCTATGTTGCTCCCTGTAAGCTCAGCATATCCGAATGGATGTCCATATGGGCACAGGATTACCTTGTCGGGGTCAAGGCTTCTACCGCATACCTTTACAGGCGCACCATTGAGTTATATATCGACCCGCATCTCGGTCACATCCGTCTCGACGCACTGAATGCTCACACGGTGCAGCATTTCTACAACGAGCTTGCCAAGCCGTCAAAACCTGATGCTGCTCCTCTCTCCGCAAAGTCCATCAAGAACATTCACGGCGTGCTGCACAAGGCGTTGAAGCAAGCTGTTCTGATTGGCTATCTTCGTACAAACCCGACCGAAGCGTGCATTCTCCCACGCATCATCAGAAAAGAGATGCACCCCTTGGAGGAAGATCAGGTCGCTGTGTTTCTGCGCGAGGTGCAGGGGCATCCGCACGAATACCTCTATAAGATTGCTCTGTTCACTGGACTGCGAGAGGGAGAGGTTCTTGGTTTGGGATGGGAACATATTGACCTCGAAAACGGTATTCTCACGGTAAAACGACAGCTTCGCAGGGAGCAGAAAAAAGGCGGAGAGTATTACTTCTCTCCACCAAAGAATAACAAGAGCCGCTGTCTGACGCTGGCCCCCTCGGTGATTCAGTTGTTCCGACTTCAAAAGCTGGAGCAAAACAGTATGAGAATGGAGGCCGGCGATGCATGGGAAGAGCACGGCCTCATATTCACCAACCAAACCGGCGGCTATCTGTCTTATCGAACTGTGTACGACTGCTTCAAGCGTATCGTCCGAAACATCGGCGCACCGGCCACGCGCTTCCACGATCTGCGTCACACCTTCGCCGTTGCCTCTATCAAGAGCGGCGACGACATTAAGACCGTGCAGGAAAATCTCGGTCACGCCACCGCAGCGTTTACATTAGACGTTTACGGACACGTTACGAAGCAGATGAAGCAGGACAGTGCAGAGCGTATGGAGCAGTTTATCAAGAGCGTTTCGGATGCTTGAGGGACAATAAGGCTAAAAATAAGGCTAAACAGGGTTTCAGGGCAACAAAAAAACCTTGAAGCCATTGAAGCTTCAAGGTTTTTCCGTGGTGCGCGGTACAGGACTCGAACCTGTGACCCCATGCACGTCAAGCATGTGCTCTACCAGCTGAGCTAACCGCGCGAACCGAACACGACTATATTACCGCACTGCTGTTCATTTGTCAACACTTTTTTCGCGGAGCAGACAATTTTTTATCTCCGGCGCTGTTCCTTCCTCCGCAGGGGAGACTATTCATAGCATACGACGGCAAAAACAAATTGTAAAGATGGGAAAATAGCAGAAATTTGCGCCGCATTTTCTGCTATTTTTCTTTTTGCGCTTTCCTTGTCAAGCCGTGCGGGCTCGGGTATAATAAGTTGAATTTTGTGTAAAGAGGTATACTTTCGATGGGGAAGCTCGGTTTTGACAACGACAAATATCTATCCATGCAGTCCGAACACATCCGCGAGCGCATCTCGCTGTTCGGCGGCAAGTTGTATCTGGAATTCGGCGGCAAGCTCTTCGACGACTACCACGCCTCGCGCGTGCTGCCCGGCTTTCAGCCCGACAGCAAGATCCGTATGCTCCAGCAGCTGCGCGACGATGTGGAGATCGTGATCGCGGTCTGCGCGAACGACATCGAAAAGAACAAGCTGCGCGGCGACCTCGGCATCAGCTACGACGACGACTGCCTGCGCCTGATGGATGCCTTCCGCGCGCTCGGGCTGTACGTCGGCAGCATCGTGGTGACGCAGTACGCCGGTCAGAGCGCTGCGGACGCTTTCCTGAAGCGGCTCGACACGCTTGGCGTGAAGCACTACTGCCACTATCCCATTGCCGGCTATCCCTCCGACGTGGCGCATATCGTCAGCGATGAGGGCTTCGGCAAAAACGACTACATTGAGACCACCCACTCCCTTGTCGTCGTGACCGCGCCCGGCCCGGGCAGCGGCAAAATGGCGACCTGTCTGAGCCAGCTCTATCACGAGCACAAGCACGGCGTCGCCGCAGGCTACGCCAAATTCGAGACCTTCCCCATCTGGAACCTGCCGCTCAAGCACCCCGTCAACCTCGCCTACGAGGCGGCGACCGCCGACCTCAACGATGTGAACATGATCGACCCGTTCCACCTCGAGGCCTACGGCAAAACGACCGTCAACTACAACCGCGACGTGGAGATCTTCCCCGTGCTGCGCGCGATGTTTGAGAAGATCCAGGGCAAGTGCCCCTATCAGTCCCCCACCGACATGGGCGTGAACATGGCGGGCAACTGCATCATCGACGACGAGGTCTGCCGCGAGGCGTCCCGTCTGGAGATCCTGCGCCGCTACTACACCGCGCAGGTCTCCTTCGTGCGCGGTGAGGCCGACGAATGTCAGCTGCGCAAGCTGGAGCTTGTGATGCAGCAGGCCGGCGTCACGCCGGATATCTGCCCCGCCGTCGCCGCCTCGCTGCAAAAGGCCGAGGAGACCGGTAAGCCCGCCGGCGCGATGGTCCTGCCCGACGGCCGCGTGGTCACCGGCAAGACGAGCTCGCTGCTGGGAGCCTCCGCCTCCCTGCTGCTCAACGCGCTCAAGGCGCAGGGCGGCGTGAGCGACAAGCTCGACCTCATTTCCGCGCAGGTCATCGAGCCGATCTCAAAGCTCAAGATCGAAAGCCTCGGGCACCACAACCCGCGCCTGCACTCGGACGAGGTGCTTATCGCGCTGTGCATCTCGGCGCTGACGAATCCCATCGCCCAGCTCGCGCAGGAGCAGCTTGGCAGTCTGCGCGGCTGCGACGCACACTTCTCCGTCATCATCTCGGAGGAGGACATCAAGCTCTACAAGCGGCTCGGCATCCATGTGACCTGCGAGCCGAGGTACGAGGTCAAAAAGCTGTACCATAAGTAACGCTGCGAAAAGGGGGAGCATATCCCTCTTTTCGTCACCCCAAAACCGAATCGACAAGGAGCCAATATCCATGACCATCATCGAACAGCTCGCACGCGAGCTGAACCGTCCCGCCGAGCACATTGAGAACGTCGTCAGACTGCTCGACGAGGGCAACACCATCCCGTTCATCGCCCGCTACCGCAAGGAGCTGCACGGCTCGATGGACGACACCGCCCTGCGCACGCTTGAGGAGCGTCTTGCCTATCTGCGCAATCTCACCGAACGCAAGGAGAGCGTCAAGGCGAGCATCGCCGAGCAGGAGAAGCTGACCGACGAGCTTGCCGCCGCCATCGACGCGGCGCAGACGCTCGCCGAGGTCGAGGACCTTTACCGTCCCTACAAGCCCAAGCGCCGTACCCGCGCAACCGTCGCCAAGGAAAAGGGGCTTGAGCCGCTCGCGGCGCTGCTCTTTGCGCAGGAGCGCGACTGCCTCCGACCGGAGGAAGCCGCCGCGGACTATCTCAGCGCGGAAAAGGGCGTGGAGACCGTTGCGGACGCCCTACAGGGCGCAAACGACATTGTGGCCGAGTGGATCAGCGACGACGCCGCTATCCGCCGGTCGCTGCGCGAGCTGCTGGAAAAGCGCGGCACGCTCCGCTCCCTCGCCGCGACGGAGGAGGACAGCGTCTACCGCCTGTACTACGATTTCGAGCAGCCGCTCAGCCGTCTCCAGGGGCACCAGATCCTCGCCATCAACCGCGGCGAGAAGGAGAAAATGCTCAGCGCGACCGTCCTGCTTGACCGCGAGCTGGCGCTGCCGCTGCTGCGCCGCGCGGTCGTGAAGCCCGGCTCCGCCGCGATGGAGTTCGTTAAGGCCGCCGCCGAGGACGCTTACGACCGCCTGATCTACCCCTCGCTTGAGCGCGAGATGCGCGCGGCGCTGACGGACAAGGCCAGTGAGGGCGCGATCAAAATGTTCGCTCTCAACCTCAAGCCGCTTTTGATGCAGCCGCCGGTCAAGGGCCATGTGACGATGGGCCTCGACCCCGGCTATGCCCACGGCTGCAAGGTCGCGGTCATTGACGCGACCGGCAAGGTGCTCGACACCACGGTGGTCTACCCCACCTACGGCGAACGGCAGAAGAACGAAGCCGTCACGAAGCTCGCGCAGCTCGTCAAAAAGCACGGCGTGGAGCACATCGCTATCGGCAACGGCACGGCGAGCCGCGAGACCGAGCAGATGACCGTCGAGCTCATTCACAAGGTCGGCGGAGGCCTCAGCTACATGATCGTGAGCGAGGCAGGTGCGTCGGTCTACTCCGCAAGCAAGCTCGCCGCGGAGGAATTTCCGCAGTTCGACGTCAACCTCCGCTCCGCTGTGTCCATTGCCAGAAGATTGCAGGACCCGCTGGCGGAGCTGGTGAAGATCGACCCCAAGGCCATCGGCGTGGGGCAGTATCAGCACGATATGCCGCAAAAGGAGCTGGATGCGAGCCTGAACGCCGTGGTCGAGGACTGCGTCAATGCCGTCGGCGTGGACCTCAACACCGCCTCCCCCTCGCTGCTCACGCGCGTGGCGGGGCTCAACGGGACCATCGCCAAGAACATCGTCGCCTTCCGCGAGGAGAACGGCGTGTTCACCACGCGCCGTCAGCTTCTGAAGGTCGCCAAGCTCGGCCCCAAGGCCTTCGAGCAATGCGCGGGCTTCCTGCGCGTGCCGGAGAGCAAAAACGTGCTCGACAACACCGGCGTCCACCCCGAAAGCTACGACGCCGCCAAGGGGCTGCTTGAGCTGCTGGGCGCAACGCCGAAGGACGCGCGCGACCTCCCCGCAAGGCTCAATGCCTACGGCGTGGAAAAGGCCGCCGTGGCGCTCGGCGTCGGCGTGCCGACGCTGCGCGATATTGCAAAAGAGCTTTCAAAGCCGGGGCGCGACCCGCGCGACGAACTGCCCGCGCCCATCCTGCGCACGGATGTGCTGGACATCAAGGACCTAAAGCCCGGCATGGTGCTCACCGGCACGGTGCGCAACGTCATCGACTTCGGCGTGTTCGTGGATATCGGCGTGCATCAGGACGGTCTGGTCCACATTTCGCAGGTGTGCAACAAGTTCATCAAGCACCCGAGCGAGGCCGTCGCCGTCGGTGACGTGGTGAAGGTCGTGGTGCTTGACGTGGACGAAAAGAAACACCGCATTTCCCTCTCCATGAAGCAGGTCCCCGAAGAATAAAGGAAGCGCGCGGTACGGTCGCGCGCTTCCTTTATTCCTGCTCCAGCTCGTCCTTTCCGATCGCCATGTCCTTCCACTGCTCGGGCAGGGCGTGGGAGATGAGCGGAAAGACATTCTCCGTGTCTGCCGTCGGCTGAATGTTGTAGGTGCCGTACTTGTTCACCAGGTCGGCGCAGCTCTCCGGCTGACCGAACACCGGGTCGGCAAACGGCGCGTCGGGAAAGGGATAGTGCCTGCGCTCCTTCTTTTCCTTGCTCATAAAAAAGATCACCTCCGGGCTATCTTGCCCGCAGGTGATCCCTTTTATGTTTTATCCGTGCAGCGTCGGCGGGTACACGCCCGCGTCATGCAGCGCCTTGAGCGCCGCGGCGACCGCGTCCTTATCCTCGTGATAGGTCATGCCGAACCATTTCGCGTCGGAGTGCAGCACGCTGACGCGCAGCTCGCCCTTTTCGATCAGCTCGCCGACCATGCTCGGCAGCAGGCATTCCTTCTTGAGCTCGCCCGTGGGGAGCGCGCGGAGGAACGCGTTAAAGTATTCCTCCAGCTTTGTGAAGATCCACGGCGTAAAGCCCCAGAAATTCATGGACACCGGCGTATCGGGCGCGTAGACGTCGCCCTCCGGGTTTTTGTCCACGTCGCGGATGGTACCGTCGGGAAATACTGTGAGCTTGAAGGTCTCCACAACCCGGTCGAGTGTTCCGTCCGTCACATGGCACACGCCGCGCGTCACGCTGCCGTGTTCGCTGACGGTCTTATCCAGGCGGTAGCCGACCATGGTCGCCTCGCCCTCGGCCTTGAGCCTCCCAAGCTCCTCGTAGATTACGCGGAAGGCGTCCACACCATAGTAATCGTCGGCGTTGATGACGATAAACGGCTCGCCGACGCAGCTCCGCGCACAGAGCACGGCGTGCCCCGTGCCGAAGGGCTTGGTGCGCTCCATCGGAATGGAATAGAATGCCGGCACGCTGGAAAAGTCCTGATAGGCATAGCAGACCTCGACCGGCGAACCGTCCGCCGCCGTCATGCCGGCGACATGCCTGCCGCAGAGCGTCTCCACCAGCTCACGCATCTCAGGCTTGATGATGAACACCACCTTGGTAAAGCCCGCGCGGATCGCGTCGTAGATGGAGTATTCCATCAAAATTTCACCGTCGGGACCGATCCCGTCCACCTGCTTGCTGCCGCCGTAGCGCGAGCCCATGCCCGCCGCCATAATGACCAATGCCGCCTTCATCGCCGTTCCTCCTCGTGCGTTGAGATTTTCTTTATCATAGCCCATTTGCCCTCGGTTTTCAACTTCTTTTCCGTCGAAGCCTTGTTTTTTGGCGGCAAACTGCTATACTGTCTGCGTAAATAATTTTTTTGAGGTACAGAGCGATGGAAACCTTTCTTCACGCCGTTGCATCCGTCACCATTATCCTGCTGCTGACGGCGACCGGCTATTTCTGCGCGGTCAAGGGCTGGATGACCGTGCAGGTCAAGACCTTCATCAGCCGCTATCTGATGACCGTCGGCATTCCCGTCATGCTGATCTACGGGATGCAGAACAATCTCACGCGCGCGGACGTGCTCGCCGCGCCGCGTCTGCTGCTCATCCCGCTGCTCGTCATCCCGAGTTGCGTTGTGCTGAGCCTGCTGGCGGGCCGCCTGATGAGGCTGCCGCACCGCCAGCTCGGCGTTTTTGTGATGATGGCTGCCATGGGCAACACCATTTTCATCGGTCTCGCCATGTGCCTGGAGCTGTTCGGCGACGTGGCGACGCCCTATGTGATGCTCTTTTACCTCGTCAGCAGCTGCTTTACGCAGCTTGTCGGCATCCCGCTGGTACGCTGGTCGGGCGAAGCGGGCGGCTTTTCCATGCAGATGGTGTGGAAATTCCTGCGCGCGCCGACGGTCGTTTCTGTCTTTCTCAGTCTCCTTTTGGTCGGACTGGACATCCATCTCCCGAGCCTTGTGATGAGCTACGCGAAATACATCAACAACACCGTCACACCGCTGGCATTGCTGCTGACGGGCTGCATCATCCACGAGATCGGGCTGCGCAGCCTGCGCCTGACACCCACGCTCGGCGTGATGATGGTCTTCCGCTTTGTCATCTCACCGGCGCTGGGCGCTGCCCTCTGCGCGCTGCTCGGCATCGGCGGTCTGGTGCGCAGCGTATATGTCGTGGAGTTGGCCATGCCGGTCGTGACGCAGACGGTCGTCGCCGCGGCGGAATACGGCGCGGACGAGCAGCTGGCCGCGCAGGGCGCGGCGATCTCCACCCTTGCCTGCTTCGTGGTGACGCCGGTGCTGATGCTGCTGCTTTGAGTCCTGCACATAGCGAGAAAATGAGAGCCGGAAACCGCAGCTTCGCGGTTTTCGGCCCTCTCTTTTTCAATTCTTCGCCTTCTCCGTCGATTTTTCCGACGCGCGCTCGGGCAGCGCGATGAGCACCGCCATCACCAGAATGGCAGCAAAGCCGAGAAGATCCTGCCACGCGAAGCTCGTGTGCAGCCAGAGCGCCGCGCACAGCGCCGCGCTGACCGGCTCGGTGCAGGCGAGCAGGCTTGCGCGCACGCAGGCACACCCAAAGCAAAATGAGTGCCTGCCCCATATACTGCAGCACTGTGGCGGTCGCGCTGTTGGAGTAGCGGATGGCTGCGAGGTAGGTATATTGGCAGGTCATCAGTCCACCGACGGAGAAGAGCACGAGCCGCAGCGCGTCGCGCCGGTCCGACCAGATGGCTCGAAGCTGTGGGCGGTGCCTTACGAGCGCGCCGCCGAGCAGCACCACGCCGGCCAGAAACATCCGCACCACGGTCAGCCATCCGCTGTCCACGCCCTGACAGGTGAAGAGATACTGTCCCACCGTGCCGGACGCGCCCCAGCACACGCCGCCGAGCGCCGCGCACAAAAAGCCGCGCAGCGTCCTCTTTTTTTCGTCCATACACGCCCTCCCGCGATCATTTTTGCCCATTGTAGCAGACCGTGCGCCGCTTTTCAAGCGCCGTGCGCGTCTTTGCACATATTCGCTCCCCGCGGTGCATAGATTGAAGCAACTCGAATAGGGAGTGTTTCATTCATGAAGGGTAATATTGAAGAGCGGGCCTGCGATCTGGCAGTTTACATCATAGAAAACCGCACCACGGTGCGCGCCGCAGCCAAGAAGTTCGGTGTCAGTAAATCGACCGTCCACAAGGACATTCAGGACCGGCTTCCGCAGATCAACCACAGCCTCTACCTTCAGGTCAAGGAGATCCTTGAGATCAACAAAGCCCAGCGGCACATCCGCGGCGGCATCGCCACGAGAAAAAAATATAAGGGAGCTTGAAACTTTTTCCTCTGAATTTCGTCAAATAAAAGCAGAAACCGATCAAACACCGCACGGCCGGCCGGCCTTTTTCCTCCGCCGGCCGCGCAAGCTCTTTTTCCCTCTTGTAGTTTGTTGACATAATGAGTATAATGGCAGTATTCCCCTGTTTTCGACAATAACGGAAAGGACCGTATCCCGCCATGCAGAAAAAAAATCCCGCGAAGCGCCGCCCCGAGCGCCTTGTGGTCACACTGTTATCCCTGCTCTTTTTATCGACCGCCGTGTTTGCGACGGTCAAATATGTCTTTCGCGCGCCCGAGCTTGACACGGACAAGCCTGTTGTAACGCCGGACGGCACGGCAAGCGCGGACGCCGACCGGACCGGCACGGACGAGCCCGACGCTCCGGGCCGCACACGCCGCGAATACTGCTACAACATTCTCGTCTCCGGGCTTGACGACGACAACGGCGGCAGCGACACGAACATCCTCGTCCGCTTCGACGTGCCGAACAAGCGCATCGACCTTGTGAGTCTCCCTCGCGATACGCTGCTGCACAATGAATACCGCAACAACAAGCTCAACTTCGCCTACGCCAAGGGCGGCACGGAGCTGCTGATGGAGCAGATCGAAAACCTGCTCGGCATACCGGTTGATTTCTATGTCACGGTCAATCTCAAGGGCTTCATCGCGCTGGTCGATCAGATCGACGGCGTAGATTTTGACATTCCCATCAACATGGATTACGACGACCCCTATCAGGACCTGCACATTCACTTCACCAAAGGCCCGCGCCATCTCAACGGGCAAGAGGCGATGGAGGTCGTCCGCTTCCGCCACAACAACGACGGCACCGGCTACGGCACGGAGGACATCGGCCGCATCGGCACCCAGCAGGCCTTCCTCAAGGCGGTCGCCAAGCAGCTGCTGCAGATCGGCAACGTCAAGAACATCCCCGCGCTGGTGGATATTTTCTACACCTACGTCAAGACCGACCTCACGACCGGCAACCTCGTCTGGTTGGGCAACGAGGCGCTGAACATCGGCACCGAAAACATCCACTTTGCCACCCTCCCCGGCGACGGCTCCGGCTATTACAACAAGCAGTCGGTCTATGTGCTCGACGCACAGGCCACCTGCGACCTGGTCAACGAGGCCCTCAATCCCTATAATGAGGCGCTCACGCTGGAGGACATGGATATCCTCGTCCCCTGACGAGATAAGGAGTAAGCACCATGAAAAAACGGCTTTTGCTTTTCCTCTGCATCTTTACCCTGCTGCTCTCCACCGCCGCGCAGGCGGAGGACGTGACGGCGGCGGACACCTCCGTGCCCGCTCCTTCGGCGGAGAAGGCGGACACGCTCTCCCCCTTTGCGCGCACGCGAAGCTACGACGGGCGCTTCACGGATGTGGACGCCTCGGCGTGGTATCACGACGCCGTCGCTGCGCTGTACGAATACGGTCTGACCGAGGGCGTGAGCAGCAGCGCTTACGCGCCGGAGGGGAGCGTCACCATTGCCGAGCTGGTGACCTTTGCCGCGCGGCTGCACGCGCTTGAGCGCGGTGCGGCGATCCCCGCGGCAGCAGCCGGCGAGGCTTGGTACCAGCCCTATGTGCGCTATCTCAAGGCTGAGAAATGCCTCGGCGACGAGCTTGACGGCCACTATCCGGAGGCCGCAACGCGCGTGCAGATGGCAGGCGTGCTGGCCCCCGCGCTCAGCGCGGAGTGCTACGACGAGCGCAACGCCGAGGCCGTGACCGTCGGCTATGCCTCGCACCGCCGCATCACCGATGTGGACGATTACACGCCCTATCAGAGCGATATTCTCCGGCTCTACAAATGGGGCATCGTGGGCGGCGTGGACGAGGACGGCTCCTTCCATCCGAATGATACGCTCAGGCGCAGCGAGCTCGCGGCGCTGGTCGTGCGCATGGTCGAGCCGTCCGCGCGCCTGACGCTCTCGTGGCAAAATCTTTCCTATCGCTCCGCCGCCGGTACGACCTGGGGCGACCTGATCGCGGCGCCTGCCGAGGTCTCCGCCGCGCCGGCAGCCGACGACGCCAACGCCATCGACGCGCTGATCCGAAAGATGCTCCACGACGGCGCCGACAGCATCACTCTGCAATATGACCGTACGCTGACCAACGAGGAGGTCGCAAAGCTCACCCGTGCTTTTACGGTCGGCGTCAAGCGCCATTGCGAGCAGATGTACAACTCCACCTCCTGCCGCAGCTATTCCTCCGGCAAGGTGCTGCTGACCTTCTCCTCGACAGCCTGTGACGGCGCGCAGCTCAAAAAATACCGTGAGGAGACGCTCGCCCGCGCAATTCTCGTCCACGACGCGCTGTGGGAGAGCGGCTATCTGACGGGCGACATGACGCAGTATGAGCTGGCGCGGGCCTACTACGTCTGGCTTTGCAACAACTGTGTCTACGACGAGGGGACCGTCTCCAGCAGCTCTCTGAGTCATCTGGCGTACAGCGCACTGGTGGACGGCGTAGCCGTCTGCGACGGCTACACGGGAGCATACGACCTTCTGCTGCGGCTCGAGGGCATCGAGTGTACCGCGCTTATGAACGCCGACCACATCTGGACCGTCGCGGAGCTCGACGGCAAGACCTATCACATCGACACGACCTGGGGCGATCAGGGCATGCGCGTGGACATGAGCTTCTTCGGCATGACCGAGGCGCAGTCTCGCGCCAAGCACGCATGGTAAAAGGAAACGACCGATAAAAAAGCAGCGGCTGCGAAGCAGCCGCTGCTTTTTTGCTGTGTTGATGGGTTCTCAGCGCTGGCCCTTGTCGTAGGGGATGCCCTCCGCCTTGGGAGCGCGGGAACGCTTGGAGGTGAACGCCAGCACGATGAGGGAGATGATATAAGGCATCATGTTGTACACCGGACTGGGAATGTTCATCGCCGTGAGGAAGCCAAAGCCCATGTAGACATTCGAGAGCGCGCGGAACAGACCGAAGAGGAGCGCTGCGAGCGCGATGCGCTGGGGCTTCCATTGACCGAAGATCATGACCGCGAGGGACAGGAAGCCGAAGCCTGCCACGCCGTACTCAAAGCGCCATTCGGAAACGCCGGCGGTGATGAACACGATGCCGCCGATGCCGCCAAGGAAGCCGGAGATCAGCACGCCCGCCCAGCGCATCTTGTAGACGTTGATGCCCACGCTGTCCGCCGCCTGCGGATGCTCGCCGCACGCCATCAGGCGCAAGCCGAAGCGGGTCTTATAGAGCAGGACATAGGACGCGGCGAGCAGCAGCGCGGTCACGAGCATGAACCAGCTGAACTCGAACGAGCCGAGATTGACGGTGAACGCCTTCTTCGCACCGGCATACTGCACGATGGAGGAAACGTCATCGGGATTCGCCGCGGTGTTGATGGCCTTGACGATGACCGTCGCACCCGCGGTACCGAGCAGGTTCAGCGCGGTGCCGACAAGCGTCTGGTCCGCCTTGAAGTTGATGCAGGCCACGGCCAGCAGGCAGGAATAGATCATGCCGACCAACGCCGAAATAGCCAGAACGCCGAGGATCATCACGATGGCGGGCACATTGGGCGAAATGTAGCGCATCGCCAGCGCGCCGCCGAGGGCGCCCATGATCATAATGCCCTCAAGGCCGAGGTTGATGACGCCGGAGTGCTCCGCGAAGCAGCCGCCGAGGGCGACCAGGATCAGCACGGAAGCAAAGATCAGGGTGTATTGCAACAGCAGTACCATTACTGATCGCCTCCTTTCTCGGCTTCGGCCCGGGCCTGCGCTTCGGCTGCCCTGGCCTTCAATGCCGCCTTCTCCTCACGCTTGGCCGCGTAGGAATTCATCGCGTGCTTCATGAACAGCACGAAGCCGCAGAGATAGATAATGAGCGCCGAGATCAGATCGGAGATCTGCGCGCAGTACATGGACTTATCCACATACGCGCCGCCCGCCGTGATGTGCTGGATGAAGAACGAGGCGAGCACGGTGCCGATGGGGTTCAATCCGCCGAGGAAGGCCGCGGCGATGCCGTTGAAGCCCATCGCGGGGACGGAGGAGGTGGAGCACTGCCACTGCTCATAGCCGGTGAGATAGAGCATCGCCGCGCCCATGCCGGCGAGCGCGCCGGAGATCATAAGGCTGAGAATGACGTTGCGCTTTTCCGCCATGCCGCAGTATTTGGCGGCATTCTTGTTGTAGCCGGTGGCCTTGAGCTCATAGCCGAACTTCGTCTTTTCCAGCACGACCCACACGAGGATCGCCATCAGCACGGACAGCGGGATCGCGAGACCGACGTACTGGTTGTTGTTGAACAGCGCGCCGAGCCCCAGCGAGGGCAGCACGGCGGATTCGTTGATGTGTGCGAGCACCTTGGTGTAGGGGCTGGCGTCCTCCTTCACCGTGGTGAGGAGCATATTGGTCAGATACAGCACGATCCAGTTGAGCATGATGCCGGAAATGACCTCGTTGACGTTGCAGTAGGACTTGAGCAGGCCGGAAATGCTGCCGAGGATCGCGCCGCCGCAAATGGCGAGCAGCATACACGGAAGCCAGCTCCAGCCGAGGCCGAGCGCCGCGTACAGGCTCAGCGCCACGCCGGCGCAGTACTGTCCGGCTGCACCGATGTTAAAGAGGCCCACCTTGTAGGCAAACAGGATCGCCAGCGCGCACATCAGCAGCGGCGCGGTCTTGACGAGCGTATTGCCGAAATATTTCAGCTGTGAGGCGGGGCGGTTGTAGGTCATAAAGTTCTTGATGACCGTAAGAATGGCCTCGCCCGCACCCGCGGGATTGATGAGCAGCAGCACAAGGTAGCCGAGGAACAGTCCCAGCACGATGCACAGGAGGGAGGCCAGCAGCGACTGGAAGCCGCCGCTTTTGAAAATATTCTTTTTCATGCCTTCACCTCATCTCTCTTCGCGCCTGCCATGTAGAGGCCCAGCTCCTCCTGCGTGGTCTTTTTCGGGTCGAGCTCGCCGACGATCTCGCCCTCGTACATCACGAGGATGCGGTCGGGCACGTCCATGACCTCGTCCAGCTCCAGACTCACGAGCAGGACCGCCTTGCCCTCGTCGCGCTGCGCGACGAGCTGGCGGTGGATGTATTCGATGGCGCCGACGTCCAGACCGCGGGTCGGCTGCACGGCGACGAGCAGCTCGGGATCCTTGTCGATCTCGCGGGCGACGATGGCCTTCTGCTGGTTGCCGCCGGACATGCTGCGGGCAATGGTGATCGGGCCCTGACCGGAACGGACATCGTACTGATCGATGAGCTTTTCGGCGTAGGTGCGGATGTTCCTGCGGCGCAGGAAGCCCGCCTTGTCGGTGAACTCCGGCTCAAAGTAGCGCTGGAGCACCATGTTGTCCTCGAGCGAATAGTCGAGCACAAGGCCGTGCTTGTGACGGTCCTCGGGGATGTGGCTCATGCCCATCACGCTGCGCTGGCGGATGGACGCATGGGTGATGTCCTTACCGCAGAGCTTGACGGAGCCGGAAACGAGCGGCTCCAGGCCGGTCAGGCCATAGACGAACTCCGTCTGGCCGTTGCCGTCGATGCCGGCAAGGCAGACGATCTCGCCGCGGCGGACCTTGAGCGAAACGTTCTTGACGGCATTGTTCTTGTGGAGCTTGGAGGCCATGGTCATGCCCTCCACCTCGAGCACGACCTCGCCAAGCTCGGACGGCTTCTTGTCCACATGGAAGCTGACGCTGCGGCCGACCATCATGGCGGACAGCTCCTCCGCCGTGGTGTTGGCGGTCTCGACCGTGCCGATGTACTTGCCCTTGCGCAGCACCGAGCAGCGGTCCGCGACCGCCATGATCTCGGCGAGCTTGTGGGAGATGAAGAGGATGCTCTTGCCCTCGGCGGCAAGATTCTTCATAATCTGCATGAGCTCGTCGATCTCCTGCGGGGTGAGGACGGCGGTCGGCTCGTCGAAGATCAGGATCTCGTTTTCGCGGTAGAGCATCTTGAGGATCTCGGTGCGCTGCTGCATACCGACGGTGATGTCCTCAATGAGCGCGTCGGGGTCAACGTGCAGGCCGTACTTCTCGCTCAGGGCGAGGACCCTTTCGCGGGCCTCGGCCTTTTGCAGAAAGCCGTGCTTCGTGGGCTCCACGCCCATGATGATGTTGTCGAGCACGGTGAAGCATTCCACCAGCTTGAAGTGCTGGTGGACCATGCCGATGCCGAGCGCGTTGGCATCGTTCGGGTCCTTGATGGACACGACCTGTCCATCCTTTTTGATGACGCCCTCCTCGGGCTGGTACAGACCGAAGAGCACGCTCATGAGCGTGGATTTGCCTGCGCCGTTTTCGCCCAGCAGGGCATGGATCTCGCCCTTTTTGAGCTGAAGCGTAATGTTGTCGTTGGCGATAATACCGGGGAATCGTTTGGTGATGTTGAGCATCTCAATGGCATACGGTGATCCCAAGATGTTTCGCCCTCCTTCCGTTTTGATGGCCCGCCGCGTTGGGGATGTGCGGGGACGGAAACCATGAATATCTTACAGTATACTATACCTGTGCCGATAAAGCAAAGTCAATTTGGCAAAATCGTATGATTTTTTCGTTTTTCGGCAAAAAAAGAGAGACGGGCAGGTGCCCGTCTCTCCGTATGTACTTGCGATAAAGCGCTTAGCCCTTGATGGAGCCCTGATCGTCGACCGTGATGACGGTGGCGAAGTCGGCAGCACTAACATCGCTGCTGGTGTTGTTGCTGACGGTGATCTTGCCGTCGAACATATCCTTCACCATGGCCTTATAGTCGTCCTGCGTGAAGCTGTCGGACCACTGGGTGCCGTCGCCCATGGGGATCTGGACGTAGTTCGCCTCGGGATCGGTGCCGGAAACGAGGCCGAGCGTTGCGATCTTGCCGACATACTTGTCCCAGTTGCCGTTGACGATAACGTCGGTGAGGGTGTCGTAGGTCGCGGGATAGAGGCCCTTCATGGCGGAGGTGACGGTCATGCCGTCCACGCCGGCATACTTGGCGATGACACCCGCCTGATCGACGTCAACGCCGATGACCTTGGCGCCCACCTTCTTGGCCGCGTCGACCGCGGAGGTGTAGATGCCGCCGCCGCAGGCGAAGACGACCTCAGTGCCGCCCTGATACCAGGTATCCATCACAGCGGTGATGTCGGCGTCGCCGAAGAACTGACCGCCGTAGATGTAGTTGACCTTGACATCGGTGAGACCCATGTCGGCCGCAGCGGCGTCAACGCCCTGCACGAAGCCGTAGCCGTAACGGACGACCGCGGGAACGGACATGCCGCCGAGGAAGCCGAGGCTCTTATAGCCGAGCTTCACAGCCGCATAACCGGCCATGTAGCCGCAGAGTTCTTCCTGATAAACCGCGCAGTAGACGTTGCTCATGTCAACGTACTTGTTGAGGTCCCAATTCTCGGGGGTGTAGTCGTAGGCTTCGCCCGCCTTGGCAACGGCGGTCTCGAGCAGGTCGCCGGCGGCGACGTCGAGCGCGATGAACTTCACATCGGGGAATTCGGGAGCGGCCTCAACGATGGCGCCGCCGAAGGCATAGCCGGGCATAACGATGACGTTGAAGCCATCGTTAACGGCCTTTTCGATCATGGCGACACGGTCGGCGGTGTTATCGCCGGCGGGCTTGAAGTAGCTGAACTCGATGCTGTTGTCCTCGGCAAACGCCTTGCAGGCCTCATAGGTGGTCTGGTTGAAGGACTGGTCGGTGATGTCGCCGTAGTCGGTGATCATAGCGATCTTGTACTCGACCTCGGGCGTGGTGTCGTCGGGCGTATCGGGCGTGTCGGGGGTGGGGTCCTTCTGACCGCAGGCTACGAGCGCGAGGACCATAGCCAGGGAGAGAAGAAGAGCAAAGAACTTCTTCATAGTGCAAACCTTCCTTACAATTTTTTGAAATCATATCATGGACATGACTTCGAGCGTATTATAGCAAGGTTTTTTCAAAAGGGCAAGTCATATTTGCTGAAAAGTGTGAATTTTTGGCAAATCTTTCATGGTTAAGGCGCACAAAAAAGAAAGACCGCATTCGCGGTCTTTCTCGGCTCAGTATTGGAAAATGCTGCCGCCGACGAACTCGCGCACGATGGAGTCGCGCGGGACGTAATCGGTTTTGAGCGGCGGAACGGAGTTGACGACCTCGAAGAGGTCGGTCAGCCCGTGCTCGTCGATGAAGGCGTCGTCAAGCTGGGTGTAGAACTCGGGGATCTCCTTGAGATAGCGCGCGAGGATGCACGGCTCGTAGTCGTGGAAGGTGTCGATGTGGATGCCCGCGTTGGGCTTATTGGGCATGATATAGTTCCGCTCGCCGCGGTCCACGCTCTCGGCGCGCTCGACCGTCTGGCGCAGGGAGTGCCCGCGGCCCTGATAGTCGCGGATCATGCGGCGCGCCACGCGCAGCTGCTCGGGACGGACGATCTTGTCGTGCGCGGTGATGATGCGCGTGCGGGGCGCGACGTAAACGCCGGTCGCCATGTCGCGCACGCGGTCGAAGATCAGCGGGTTGAGCATGTGGATGCCCTCGGCGATGATAACGGCGTCGCGGTCGCCCTGCATCTTCACCCAGCTGCCGGTGGTGCCGCTCTTGAAATCATAGACGGGCAGCTCGACCTCCTCGCCTTCGGACAGGCGGTGGATGCAGTCGATGAGCAGGTCGCGGTTCACGCACAGGGGGGATTCCCAGTCCGTCAGCTCCGGCGGACGGTCGGCGAGCGGCAGGAAGAAATTATCCATGCTCAGCAGGCACACCTTCACGCCGAGGTTTTCCAGATACGCCTTCAGGCGCATGGCGGTGGTGGTCTTGCCGCTGCCGCTCGGGCCGGTCAGGCAGACGAGCGGCTTTTTGCTCTTGTTCATCAGGATGCTCGCCGCGGCGGCGCTGATCTTGTCGTGAAAGACCTCCTCGCAGCGCAGGACAAAGCGCGTGTCGTCGCGCATGGCCTCGGTGATGTTTTCAATGTCGATGACTCGCATGGGGAAAACGCTCCTTATTCTTTGTTCTCCATCTTGACCGCGACCTCGAGCGCGATCTTCATCATGTTGGTGAAGGTGGTCTGCCGCTCGTCGGCGGAAAGCTCCTTGCCGGTGACGAGGTTATCGGAGATGGAGCAGATGGCAAGCGCGCGCTTGCCGGCGTAGGCGGCGGTGCAGTAGAGACCGGCGGCCTCCATCTCGACCGCGAGAATGCCCATCTTGCCGAAACGGGCGTTGCGGCCCGCCGCGTCATAGAAGGTGTCGGAGGAATAGAGGTTGCCGACCGGCATCTTCACGCCCAGCTCGTTCGCGCTCTCGACTGCGGCGGCGAGCAGGTCATAATTGCAGATGGGAGCGTAGGTGGCGCCCAGCTCATACTGGTCGGCAAAGCTGGAGTTGGTGCAGGCACCCATGCCGGCACACACGCTGCCGAGCTCCATGTCCGCGCGCATCGCGCCTGCGGAGCCGACGCGGATGATGTTCTCCACGCCGTAGTGGGTGTAGAGCTCGTTGGAGTAGATGGCGATGGACGGGATGCCCATGCCGCTCGCCATCACGCTCACGCGCACGCCCTTGTAGGTGCCGGTGTAGCCCTGCACGCCGCGGACATTGTTGACGAGCTGCGGGTTTTCCAAAAAGGTCTCCGCGATGAACTTTGCGCGCAGGGGGTCGCCGGGCATGAGGACGGTTTTGGCGAAATCGCCGGGCTTTGCGTTGTTGTGGGGTGTTGACATATTATTCTCCTTTCTCCATGGCCTTTGCGGCCTTAACGATGCGGGAGGTGCCGAGGCGGTCCGCGCCGAGCTTGAGGAAGTCCTCGGCGTCCTGCAGATTGGCGATGCCGCCGGCGGCCTTGATCTTCTTGCCGTTCGTCATGTGCGCCGCCATGAGCGCTACGTCCTCGCGCGTTGCGCCGCCCCCGCCGAAGCCAGTGGAAGTCTTGATGTAGTCCGCCGCGGAGTTGGAAACGACCTCGCAGAGCTTGATCTTTTCCTCGTCGGTGAGCATACAGGTCTCGATGATGACCTTGAGGATGTTGCCGTGGCAGGAGATCTTCACGGAATTGATCTCCTGCAAGATTTTATCGTACTGGCCTTCCTTGACCCAGCCGAGGTTGATGACCATGTCGATCTCGGTCGCGCCGTCGGCTACGGCGGACTCAGTCTCCATGCACTTGATGCCGCTGGGAACGTAGCCGTTGGGGAAGCCGATGACCGTGCACACGGGCAGCTGACCGAAGCCGTAGTGCTGCTGCTCGGCGATGTAGTGCGCGGCGTGGGCGACGTAGGTCTGCGGGATGCAGACGCTCGCGCAGCCGTACTTGATGCCGTCGTCGCAGATCTGGCGGATCTCCTCCCAGGTGGCGGTGGGGGCGAGCAGGGTATGGTCAACGTGACGGAGAATTTCTTTCACATCCATCGTATATGGTATCCTTTCCAAGAGAAAATGATGTAAAGGCTGATTTCCTCTTGTTTATCAGTGTAGCACGCCGAGCGGGAAAAAGCAAGCGCGGCTATACGGACAAAATCCCGCTTTCGTCATGCAAAAAAGCGTCTGCCGCGATTTTCGCGGCAGACACTTTTATCTTTATAGCTTAATGCCCTTTCGGCTTCTCAGCACTTCTCGAACACGGTGGCAACGCCCTGGCCGCCGCCGATGCAGAGGGTGGCAAGACCCTTCTTGGCCTCGGGACGCTTGAGCATCTCGTGCAGGAGGGTGACGATGATGCGCGCGCCGGAGCAGCCGACGGGGTGGCCGATGGAGATGGCGCCGCCGTTGACGTTGACCTTGCTCATGTCGAAGTGCAGCTCACGCGCGACGGCGATGGACTGCGCGGCGAAGGCTTCGTTGGCCTCGACGAGGTCGATGTCGTCGATGGTCACGCCGGCCTTGGCCATGGCCTGACGGGAGGCGGGAACGGGACCGACGCCCATGATCTTGGGATCGACGCCGCCCTGGCCCCAGCCGATGAGCTTCGCCATGGGCTTGAGGTTATACTTCTTGACGGCCTCGCCGGAGGCGAGAACGATGGCGGCAGCGCCGTCGTTGATGCCGGAGGCGTTGCCGGCGGTCACGCGCTGAACGTGCTTGCGGGTATCCGCCTCATGGATCTCGGTGGGCTGGAAGGTGTGGACGATCTGGTCCTCAACGCCCTCGGGGCCGACCGGGAACGCACCCTTGAGCTTGGCAAGGCCCTCGGGCGTGGAGCCGGCACGGGGGAACTCATCCTTCTTGAACTCGACGATCTCCTTCTTGACCTTGACGGGAACGGGAACGATCTCGGCATCAAAGCGGCCGGAAGCCTGCGCGGCCTCGGTCTTCTGCTGGGAAGCAGCGCCGAAGGCGTCAAGCTCCTCGCGGGTGATGCCCCAAACGTCGCAGATGTTCTCGGCGGTGGTGCCCATGTGGTAGTTGTTGAACGCATCCCACAGGCCGTCCTTGATCATGGTGTCGACGAGCTTCTTGTCGCCCATGCGGGCGCCCCAGCGGGCGTCGGTAGAGGCATAGGGAGCGGCGCTCATGTTCTCGGTGCCGCCGCAGACGATGATGTCGGCGTCGCCGGCGAGGATGGCGCGGCCGGCCTCGATGACGGACTTCATGCCGGAGCCGCAGACCATGCCGACGGTGTAGGCGGGAACGGAGTAGGGCAGGCCCGCGCCCACGCCGACCTGACGGGCGACGTTCTGACCGAGGCCGGAGGTCAGGATGCAGCCGAACATCAGCTCATCGACGTTCTCGGGAGCGACGTTGGCACGCTTGAGGGCTTCCTTGACAACGATGGCGCCCAGCTCGGCGGCGGGGGTATTCTTCAGGGAACCGCCAAAGGAGCCGACCGCGGTACGGCAGCAATTCACGACATAGAGTTCTTTCATGGGATATCTCCTTTTTCATAAAAATTTTGGTATTCCGCAGAGGGAATCATTTTCGTCTTGATTATACAACAGGCGCGCATGAAAAATCAACTGCAAAATTTCATTTTCCTGTGCAAAAATTGACGCTTTTCCTGCATTTTGTTAAATAATTAACAGTTTTGCAGCATTTCCTGCGTCTTTCTCAGCTTTCGGCTGTTTCCTGCCCGTTTTCCGTCGCGGTGTCGTCTGCCGTATCGCCGTCCGCGTCGGTATCCATCAGCAGCGAGAAGGCGTCATAAATATCGACGAGGTCCAGCGCCTCGACCGCCGGATTCATCTCCACCGCGGCGTCCTCGATGCGGCTTTCGAGCAGGCCGCTGAAATAGGTCTCGCGCACCGCGTCCACAGCCTTCGCCTCGTCGAGCGGCTTGCGGAGAATGATGTGGTAGCCGTAGTAGCTCTCCACGATCTCGCTGACCTCGCCCTCGCCGAGCGCGGCGGCGGCGCTCTCAAACTCCTCGACCATCTGACCGGAGCCGAAGGTGTAGCCCTCGGGGTTGCCCGCGCGGCCGGAGTCCTCGCTGTACTCGTCGGCAAGCTCGGTGAAGTAGCCAATCAGATCGTCGCCCGTGTAAGCGTCCAGCTTGGCCTTGAGCTCCTCTGCCAGCGCCTTCTTCTCCGCCTTGGTCTCGTCGTCCAGCTCCTGATAGGTGGACATATCGCGCGTGAGCAGCAGAATGTGGTCGGCAGTCATGTAGCCCTGCTCGGCGGCATAGGCGATCAGCTGCTCGTCGGTGGCGTAAAGGCTGCTGCCCTCGGTCGCCGCCAGCTCCTCGAGCGCACTGTAGAGGTAGTCCGAGCGGCACATCCGGTCATAGGTCTCCTCACTCAGACCCAGCTTGGCGAGCTCGGCGCGGTAGCTCTCCTCGCCGCCGAGGCTCTCGACAGTCTCCGCGCGTTCGGTCTCCAGCTCGCTGAGCGCAGCTTCGTCAAGGATGACGTTGTTCTCCTGCGCCAGCTTCTCGATGACGGCAAAGCTCTTTGTGTTCTCCAGAATACTGTCCTTCGTCACGTCAAGCACCGTTTCGCCCTCCTGCAGCTCCATGCTCCAGTCAAGGTCCATGCCGTACATATTCATGTAGCTTTCCATGTAGGAGGCGGCATAGCAGAGGTTGTAAAAATACATATCCATCGGCACGTCGATACCGTCCACCCTCATCGCGACAGCGTCGGGAGCGATACCGGTCAGCTGATAGCAGACGCCCTCCTCGACCTTGCCCGTGTCAAAGCGGTCTTTGCCGCCGCAGGCGGCCAGCGAGACAAGCAGCGCCAGCGAAAGCGCCGCAGCCAAAATACGTTTCATCTTTGTTTCCTCTTTCTTCCAGGTTTTGGTATCACACCGCGCCGCAGGGCGTGGCGCTGCGGGTTCAGGCGCCCTCTGCGGGCGCGATGCTCTCGACCAGCTCGAGCGCCGCAGGAAGCGGCTTCTCGCCCCCCTCGAGCCGCAGCGCGAGCTTCGGCTCGATGCCGGCGGAGAGCGTCAGCCGGCGCTTGTTCTTTCCCATCGCGCAAACGCGCATCACCGCCTCGACCGGCATCTCGCCGCCGAAGGTAAAGGTGATCGTGTCGCCGCGCTGGGAAATGTCGCGGATGCCCGCCGCGCACGCCTCACCGCGCAGCATGGCGACGTCGAGCAGAGCGAGCGTGCTCGCCGGCGGCTCGCCGTAGCGGTCAAGCAGCTCGTCGAGCAGGTCCTGCGATTCCTCGCGCGTTCGCACCGCCGCGATGCGGCGGTAGATATCCATGCGCTGCTCGGGAGAGGGAATGTAGCTCTCCGGCAGGTTGGCCGAAACGGTCAGGTCCGCCGAGCAGTCCGTGCGGCTCGCCTTCTTCTCGCCGCGCTCCTCGAGCACGGCCTCCTCCAAAAGCTGCAGGTACATATCGTAGCCCACGCTCATCATATAGCCCGACTGCTCGGGGCCGAGCAGGTTGCCCGCGCCGCGGATCTCGAGGTCGCGCATCGCGATGCGGAAGCCCGAGCCGAACTCTGCGTATTCGCGGATGGCGGTCAGGCGCTTGGCGGCGACCTCGGTGAGGATCTTGCCCGGACGGTAGGTCATATAGGCATAAGCGCGGCGCGCGCTGCGCCCGATGCGCCCGCGGATCTGGTGAAGCTGGGCGAGGCCCAGCCGGTCCGCGTCCTCAATGATGAGGGTGTTGACGTTCGGAATGTCGATGCCCGTCTCGATGATGGTCGTGCAGACGAGGATCTGCGCTTCACCGTCGGAAAACTGCTGCATCACATGGCTCAGGCCCTTTTCGTCCAGCTTGCCGTGTGCGACCGCAATGCTGACCTCCTCGCCGAGGAGCTTTTTGAGCTGCGCGGCGCAGCGGTCGATGGTCTCCACGCGGTTGTGCAGGTAGTAGACCTGCCCGCCGCGCGAAAGCTCGCGCCGGATGGCCTCGGCGATCACGCCCCAATCGTGCTCGAGTACATAGGTCTGCACCGGCTGACGGTCCTGCGGCGGCATCTCGATGGTGGACATATCGCGGATGCCCGACAGCGCCATGTTCAGTGTGCGCGGAATGGGCGTCGCGGAGAGCGTGAGCGTGTCCACCTGCTTGGAAAGCTCCTTGAGCTTTTCCTTGTGCGTCACGCCGAAGCGCTGCTCCTCGTCGATGACGAGCAATCCGAGGTCCTTGAAGTGCAGTCCCTTTTGCAGCAGCGAGTGCGTGCCGATGAGCAGATCGATCCTCCCCTCCGCCGCGCTTTGCAAAATCTTTTTCTTCTGCGCCGGCGTCTTGAAGCGCGAGAGCACCTCGATCGTCACCGGAAAGCTGCGGAAGCGGTTGATGGCGGTGGCGTAATGCTGCTGCGCCAGCACGGTGGTCGGCACCAGGATCGCCGCCTGCTTGCCGTCGAGCACGCATTTCATCACCGCGCGCAGCGCGACCTCCGTTTTTCCGTAGCCCACGTCGCCGCAGAGCAGGCGATCCATCGGGCGCGAGCGCTCCATGTCGCTCTTGATCTCCGCGATGGCGCGGAGCTGATCGTCCGTCTCCTCATAGTCGAAGGCGTCCTCAAACTCGCGCTGCCAGGTGGAGTCCGGCGAAAAGGCGAAGCCGGGGCGGCGCTGCCGTTCGGCGTAGAGCTTGATAAGCCCCTTGGCAAGGTCCTTCGCCGCGGCCTTGGCGCGGGATTTGGCCTTCGTCCAGTCCGTGCCGCCGAGCTTGTTCAGCTTGACGTGCTCGCCCTCCTCCCCGCCGCCGTGGCTGCCGATGTACTTCGACACCATATCGAGCTGCGTCGCGGGAACGTACAGGCTGTCGCTGCCGGCGTAGGCGATCTTGATATAATCCTTGTCCGCGCCGTCCACGCGGATGCGCTCCATGCCGACAAAGCGACCGATGCCGTGGCGCTGGTGAACGACGAGGTCGCCCGGCGTCAAATCGGTGTAGGAGCGGAGCTTCTGACGGCTCGAATCCTTTTTCTGCCGCACCGCGCGCGGCGCTTTGCCGCTGACCGGCGCAAGAAGCTGCCCCTCGGTCAGAATGACAAGGCGGAGCTGCGGGTATTCGCAGCCCGCGCTCAGCGCGCCGAGGCCAATGACGGTCTCGCCTGCGGCGGGCAGCGTCCGATCGGAGAGATCGAGCCGTGCGCGCACGCCGCGCTCCTCCAGAAGGCGGTGAAAATTCCTCGCGCGCGTTTCGTTGCCGCAGAGCACCAGCACGCCGCTGCCCGCGGCAAGATAGTGCTCCATGTCCGCGGCGGCGGTCTCAAGGCTGCCGCCGTAGGACGGCAGCTGCCGCGCGTTGATGCTGAGCATCGCCCGCGGCGGGGCCAGATAGCGCGAGGTCGGCAGGCTGTCGCACAGGAGCAGCGGGAAGCTGCCCCGCAGCCGCCGCGTCAGGTCCTCGAGCTCGACCGTGAGCGAGGCGAACTGCCCCGCGAGCACGCCCTCCTCCAGCAGGATCTTCAGGTTCTCGCCCCATTCAAAGGCGCAGCCCTTCGCGCGCTCCATGACGCGGCTGCCCTCGCAGACGAGCACGATGCTCCCCTCCGGCAGGTAGTCCGCCGCGCAGACGGCGGTCGGGTAGGCGGCGGCAAGGTAGCGGTCCATGCCGCCGAGCGGCAGGCCCTCACGCAGGCGGTCCATATCCGCGCGGATCGCTGCGGCGGTCTTTTCCGTGGTCACCTTTTTTGCCAGCTGCGCCGCGGCGTGCTCCATACGCGCGAGCATCGCGTCCCGTCCGCCCTCGGCGGCAAAGGGCAGCACCTCGGCGGCGGGCAGAACGGTCAGCTCCTCAAGGTTTTTCGTGCGGCGCTGCGTGGCGACGTCAAACTCGCCCATCGCGTCGATCTCGGTATCAAAAAATTCGACGCGCACCGGCGCGCTCATCGGGGAATAGACGTCTAAAATGCCGCCGCGCACGGCGAACTGCCCCGCGCCCTCGACCTGCTCGCAGCGGACATAGCCCGCGGCGGTCAGGCGCTCGGCGAGTGCGTGCAGGTCGTGCTCCTCCCCGAGCCGGAGCGTGAGCACCGCGTCGCGCAGCGCCGTCGGCGGCAGCGTGCGCTGCATCATGCCGTCCACCGTCGCCACGACGATGCCCGTCCTGCCGAACGCCATGCGGCACAGCGCGTCCAGCCGCTCCTGCTCAAAGCTGTGGGAGGCGGAAACGCGGTCGCGCAGCTGCCATTCGCGGGCAAAGAGCGTCACACATTCCTCTCCCGTCAGGGCGGCGAGGTCCGCGGCCATGCGCCGCGCCTCCTGCTCGTCGGCGCAGAGGACGGCAAGGGGGCGCTTTGTTTCCTGCCGCAGCGCCGCGCCGAGCATCGCGCGGTGTACACCGCTCACGCCGCTGACCGCCGCCGGCCCCGTGCCGAAGCGGATGATCTCCTCCAGCTCCCGCAGCTCCGGCAGCGCCATCATTTGCCGGTTCAGCTCCTGCATGAATGTCCCCCTCCTTTTTCGCCGCAACGCGCAAAAGGGCGCAGATCGTCCCCGGTCGGACGGTCTGTACCCACACACATCGTTTTCCATGTTCTCCTGAGATGTCCGAAAAGAACTTCTCCTCCGGCAGTATACTACGCCGGAGGAGAAAAGTAAATGAACGAATGATAAACTTTTCGCGCAGGCAGCGTTCTCTCAGTTGAAGCGGTTCTGCGCCTCGGTCACGCCGCGGGAAATGATGCACTCCGCCGCGTCGAGCGCGCGGTCGAGCGCCTCGTCCACGATCTTCTTCTCCTGCGCGGAGAAGCTGCCGATCACCCAGTCCACCATGTCATAGTCCGGATGGCTCGGCGCGCCGACGCCGACCTTCACGCGCGGGAACACGTCGGTGCCGAGGTGGGCGATGATGTTCTTGATGCCGTTGTGCCCGCCAGCGGAGCCCTTGTCGCGGATGCGCAGCTTGCCGAGCGGCAGCGAAACGTCGTCGTAGATAACGAGCACATGGTCGCTCGGAATCTTATAGAACCGCGCCGCCTCGCCCACCGCCTCGCCGGAGAGGTTCATATAGGTCTGCGGCATCATCAGCAGCACGCGCGCCCCGCCGAATTCGATCAGCTCCGTCAGCGCGCGGAAGCGCAGGCGGTTGCAGCGCAGGCCCTGCTTGTCAATGAGCCGCTCGGCGGCCATGAAGCCGATGTTGTGGCGCGTGTTCTCATACTGCTTGCCGTAGTTCCCCAGACAGACGAGCAGCCATTCCGCGGGGCCTGTGACTTTCTTTCCAAAAAACATGACGATAACCCTCGTATAAAAAAGAGCGGCCTTCCGCCGCTCTTTTTTGAAATGCCCTTAGTTGAACAGCTTTGCGATGGAGATCTCCTGATAGGTGCGCTCGATCGCCTCGGCGAACATGGGCGCGACGGTCAGGTACTTGATACGGGCCTTGGCCAACTCCGCTTCGCCGACGGGAGCGGGAATGGTATCGAGCAGGGCCAGCTCCTCGATGCAGCTCGCCTCAAGGCGCTCAAGCGCAGGACCGGAGAGAACGCCGTGGCTCGCGCAGGCGTAGACCTTCTTCGCGCCGCCGACTTCAACGACCGCCTTGGCGGCGTTGCAGAGGGAGCCGGCGGTATCGACCATGTCGTCGAAGAGGATGCACTCCTTGCCCTCGACATCGCCGATAACATTCATGACCTCACACTGGTTGGCCTTCTGGCGGCGCTTATCGACGATGGCAAGGTTCATGTGCAGCTTCTGAGCAAAGGTGCGGGCGCGGGCAACGGAGCCGACGTCGGGGCTGACGACGACCATATCCTCGCAATGCGCGCCGAACTTCTTGGCGTAGTAATCAACGAAGATGGGGTTGCCGAACAGGTTATCCACCGGAATATCGAAGAAGCCCTGGATCTGGTTGGCGTGCAGGTCCATGGTCAACACGCGGTCAACGCCCGCGGCGACGAGCATATTGGCAACGAGCTTGGCGGAGATGGGATCGCGGCTCTTGGCCTTGCGGTCCTGACGGGCATAGCCGAAGTAGGGCATGACCGCGGTAATGCGGCCCGCGCTGGCGCGGCGGCACGCGTCGACCATGATGAGCAGCTCCATGAGGCTGTCGTTGACGGGCTTGCAGGTGGACTGGATGAGGAACACGTCGCTGCCGCGCACGGTCTCATACAGAGAGACGGAGGCCTCGCCGTCCGCGAAGCTCTTGACCTCGCTCTCGCCGAGCTTGGTGCCGATGATCTTGCAGATGTCCGCTGCGAGCTTGGGGTTGGCGTTGCCGGTGAAGATCTTGATGTCCTTGCCGTGAGAAATCATTGTTTCCACTCTCCCTTGGTAATTTTTTTATGTAAAAGTTTTTACTTTTCCTTCTTGCCGAGCAGGGCGCGGCGGCGGGCCGCCCACCCCTCCTTGACCGTCTGCTTCATGCGGGCGAGCGCCAGCGCGTCGGCGGGCACGTCGTCCGTAATGGTGGAGCCGGCGGCGATGTAGCTGCCCTCGCCCACCTTGACCGGCGCGACCAGATTGGTGTTGCAGCCGATGAAGCTGTCGTCCCCGATGGTGCAGCGGTATTTTTTGAAGCCGTCATAATTCGTCGTGACCGTGCCGCAGCCGAAATTCACGCGCTCGCCGCAGTCGCTGTCGCCGACGTAGGTGAGGTGCGAGATCTTCGTGCCGTTACCGATGACGGAGTTCTTGATCTCCACAAAGTCGCCGACCTTGACGTGGTCGCCGATGGTCGAATTGGGCCGCACATAGGCGAACGGTCCCACGGTCGTATGGCTGCCGATGGAGCTCTCGTTCGTCTGCGAGGCGTTGATCTCCGTAAAGTCGCCCACGGTGCAGTCGCGCACCATGGCGTTCGGGCCGATCGTGCAGTGCTCGCCGATGACCGTCTCGCCGCGCAGGATGGTCCCGGGCAGGAGCGTCGTTCCCGCACCGATCTTCACACGCGGGTCGATGTAGACGCTGTTCGTGTCCATGACGATCACGCCGTTCGCCAGATGCTTTTCCATGATCTTCTGGCGGCACATCGGCTGCGCGGCGCGCAGCTCCTCGGTGTCGCCCACCGGCAGGAAGCCCTTGGAGATCTCACAGCCCTTGGGGAACGCGGCAAACGCGCCGTGCTCGCGCAGCACGTCGCAGCAGGCGTCCGCCGGAGCGGAATACACCGCGCCGCCGGAGAACACGCCCACCGGCAGCACCACGCCGTTGACGATCAGAATGCTGCCCGTTTCGCCCTCAAGGAGCTTCAAAAGCTCCTCCGCGTGCTTCGCGCCGTCAACAAAGGTGACGTCCGCGTCCTTGGGCAGATAAGGCTTCATCCGCTCCTGCGCGGAAACGTCGGAGACAATAAAAAGCCGCTCAATGCCGCGCCCGCACAGCTCCGCGCACATCCACGTCAGGACGGGGCAGAACAAAATGGGCTGCAGCATCAGCGGCGTCTTCTCTTCGGTACAGGCGATGTTGTCCGGCATGAAAAGCACGGCGATCTTCTGGTCCATCGGATAGTCCCCTCCTTTGCATCCACTTCTATTTTTATCTGTATTATACCAAACCTTTTTGAAAAATCCACCTTTTCCTGCAATTTTCCCAAAAAGTTTTTCATGCTCTGCATGAATTCATGCAATGCGCAAAATAATGTTAAAGAAAGTGAGTTTTATGGTTGATTTCGTAAACTTTAAGAGGTATAATAAGCAGACTTTCGGAAAAAGGTGGGATGGTTCCGTGCTGAATATCGTGCTCGTTGAGCCGGAGATCCCGCAGAATTGCGGCAACATCGCGCGCACCTGCGCCGCGACCGGTTCGCGGCTGCACCTCGTCAAACCGCTCGGTTTCGACATTTCCGACCGCGCCGTCAAGCGCGCGGGGCTGGACTACTGGCATCTGGTCGAGGTCAGCACCTACGAAAACCTCGCCGACCTCTTTGAACAGCACCCCGAGGCCGCCGCGGACTGCTGGCTCGCCACGACCAAGGCGCCGCAGGACTACTGCGAGGCGGAATTTCACGACGGCTGCTGGATCTTCTTCGGCAAGGAGACCGCCGGCCTGCCCGAGGACTTCCGTCTGGCGCATTATGAACGCTGCATCCGCCTTCCCATGCGCGCCGAGGCGCGCAGCCTGAACCTGAGCAATTCCGTCGCCATTCTGACCTACGAGGCTCTCAAGCAGCTCGGCTTCCCCGGGCTCAAGGGCACCGGCGAGATGGCGGAGCAACTGGACTGATCCGTAAACATTCACATAGAAGGAGCGTCATCATGAACTACAACAAGAAGACTGTGTACGACATCGACGTGGCGGGCAAGAAGGTCCTGCTGCGCTGCGACTTCAACGTCCCCCAGGACAAGGCCACCGGCGCGATCACCTCGGATAAGCGCATCGTCGCCGCTCTGCCGACCATCCGCTACCTGCTCGGGCAGGGCGCGGCGGTCATCGCCTGCTCGCACCTCGGCAAGCCCGAGCCGAGCTTTGAAAAATGGGTGAAGAAGCAGACGGAAAAGGGCAAGGACCCCGCCGAGCTGACGGAGGAAAAGTGGCAGAAGTCCTTAAAGAAGCTCACCCTCGCCCCCGTTGCCGAGCGTCTTTCCGAGCTCCTCGGCAAGCCGGTCGTCTTCGCGCATGACGTCGTCGGTCCCGACGCCAAGGCCAAGGCCGCGGCGCTCAAGGGCGGCGAGATCATGCTGCTCGAGAACACCCGCTTTGAAAAGGGCGAAACCAAGAACGATCCGGCGCTTGCCAAGGAGCTTGCCTCCATGGCCGAGGTCTACGTCTCCGACGCCTTTGGCTCCGTCCACCGCGCGCACGCCTCCACCGCCGGCGTGGCGGCGTACCTCCCCGCCGTCTCTGGCCTGCTGGTCGCCAGAGAACTGGAGGTCATGGGCAAGGCGCTCGACGATCCCAAGCGCCCGTTCGTCGCGGTGCTCGGCGGCGCAAAGGTCAGCGATAAGATCGCCGTCATCAACAACCTGCTCGAAAAGGCCGACACCGTCATCATCGGCGGCGGCATGGCCTACACCTTCGCCAAGGCGCAAGGCGGCGAGATCGGCAAGTCTCTGCTCGAGGAGGACAAGTGCGCCTACGCGCTCGAGATGATCGAGAAGGCCAAGGCAAAGGGCGTCAAGCTCCTGCTGCCGGTGGATACCGTGGCGGCGAAGGAGTTCGCCGCCGACGCCGAGCCGGTCGTGGTGGACGCGATGCACATTCCCGCCGACATGATGGGCATGGACATCGGTCCCAAGACCATTGAGCTTTTCTGCGCGGCGACGCGCGGCGCGGACACCATCGTCTGGAACGGCCCCATGGGCGTTTTCGAGTTCCCTGCCTTTGCCAACGGCACCAAGGCCATGGCGAAGGCTCTCGCCGAGAGCGGCGCCGTGACCATCATCGGCGGCGGCGACAGCGCGGCGGCCGCCGAGCAGCTCGGCTTCGCCGACAAGATCACGCACATCTCCACCGGCGGCGGCGCGTCGCTTGAGTTCCTGGAGGGCAAGGAGCTGCCGGGCGTCGCCTGCCTGCTGGATAAGTAAGGTTTTCAGAAAACATTTTTATATATTTAGGAGAGCATTTACCATGAATCGCAGATATCGCAAAACCATCATTGCCGGAAACTGGAAAATGAACAAGACTGCCACCGAGGCCAAAAAGTTCGCGGACGATTTCAAGGCTCTGCTGCCCAAGACCAAGTGGTGCGACGTGGTCGTGTGCGTGCCGAGCGTGGACATTTCCGCCGCCGTGCGCGCCTTTAAGGACAGCCGCGTGGCCGTCGGCGCACAGAATCTTTTCTATGAGGATCACGGCGCTTACACCGGCGAGGTCAGCGCCGCCATGCTGTGCGACCTCGGCGTGAAGTACGTCATCGTCGGCCACAGCGAGCGCCGCGCCATGTTCGGCGAGACCGATGCCATCGTCAACAAGAAGGTCCACGCCGCGCTGAACGCCGGGCTCAACCCCATCATCTGCGTGGGCGAGAGCCTTGACCAGCGCGAGATGGGCGTGACGATGGAGCTCATCGCCCTGCAGGTCAAGTCCGCGCTCGCGGGCGTGGCCGCGGAGAATATCCGCCGCTGCGTCATCGCCTACGAGCCCATCTGGGCCATCGGCACCGGCAAGACCGCCACCGGCGAGCAGGCCGCCGAGGTCTGCGGCTTCATCCGCGCCACCATCCGCGCCATGTACGGCGCGCGCATCGCCCGCTCCGTCACCATTCAGTACGGCGGCTCGATGAATCCCGCCAACGCTGCCGAGCTGCTCGGCCACGAGGACATTGACGGCGGCCTGATCGGCGGCGCGTCTCTCGACGCTGGCAAGTTCATGGACATCGTCAACGCAGCTAACCAGGGCTGAGCGAAAGGAGTCCTTCCGATGAATAAAACCCCCACCACCCTTATCATTATGGACGGCTTCGGCCTGAGCGATGAGGTCAAGGGCAACGCCGTGCGCGGTGCGAACACGCCTGTGCTTGACCGTCTGAACGGCGAGTACGCGCATACGCGGCTCTCCGCCTCCGGTCTGGACGTGGGTCTGCCCGCCGGTCAGATGGGCAACAGCGAGGTCGGCCACACCAACATCGGCGGCGGCCGCGTGGTCTTCCAGGACCTGCCGCGCATCTCCCGCGCCATTGAGGACGGCACCTTCTTTGAAAATCCCGCCTACAACGCCGCGATGGACGCCTGTCTGGAAAAGGGCACGGCGCTGCACCTCTACGGACTGCTCTCCAACGGCGGCGTACACTCCACCGTGGAGCACGTCTGGGCGCTTTTGAAGATGGCCGGCATCAAGGGCCTCAAGCGCGTGTACCTGCACTGCTTCCTCGACGGGCGCGACGTCTCCCCCACCTCCGGCGCGGACTTCGTCGCCGAGGCGCAGAAAAAGTGCGCCGAGCTCGGCATCGGCAAGATCGCGACCGTCATGGGCCGCTACTACGCCATGGACCGCGACAAACGCTGGGACCGTCTTGAGCGCGCCTACGACGCGATGGTCTACGGCGAGGGCATCCAGAATCCCGATCCCGTCGCCGCCATCCGGGAATCCTATCAGAATGGCGTGACCGATGAATTTGTGGAGCCCGTCGTCTGCGACAAGGAGGGCACCATCTCCGACAACGACGCCATCATCTTCTTCAACTACCGCCCCGACCGCGCCCGCGAGATCACCCGCGCGTTCGTCGATCCCGCGTTCGACGGCTTCCAGCGCGAGTATTTCCCCGTCACCTACGTCTGCAACACCGAGTACGACGCCACGATGCCGAACGTGCTCGTCGCGTTCCCGCGCATCATGATCCATAACGGCCTCGGCGAATACCTCAGCAAGCTCGGCCTGACGCAGCTGCGCATCGCGGAGACCGAGAAGTACGCCCATGTCACGTTCTTCTTCAACGGCGGCGTTGAAGCGCCCTACCCCGGCGAGGACCGCGTGCTCGTCGCCTCTCCCAAGGTCGCGACCTACGACCTCCAGCCCGAGATGAGCGCCTACGAGGTCACGGAAAAGTGCGTCGAGCGCATTGAGTCCGGCGCGTATGACGTCATCATCCTCAACTTTGCCAACTGCGACATGGTCGGTCACACCGGCAACTACGACGCCGCCGTCAAGGCCGTCGAGACCGTGGATGAGTGCGTCGGCAGGGTCGTGGACGCGACGCTCAAGATGGGCGGCATCGCCATGATCACCGCCGACCACGGCAACGCCGAGCAGATGCTGCAAAGCGACGGCGTGAGTCCCATGACCGCGCACACCACGAATCCCGTGCCCTTTATCCTCTGCGGCGCGGGCAACGAGCTGCGTGAGGGCCGCCTTGCCGACATCGCCCCCACCATTCTCGACGTGATGGGGCTCGAAAAGCCCGAGGAGATGGACGGTCAGAGCCTTATCCTCCGCTGAGCGCATAAGTCTTCTCAAAATCAGCCATACTTCGGTATGGCTGATTTTTTATTTTTCAGGAGGTCATGCGATGAACCGTTCCATCGTACACATTCACGCTCGCGAGATCCTGGATTCCCGCGGCAACCCCACGCTGGAAACGCAGGTAAGGCTGGAGGACGGCTCGCTCGGCGTCGCCGCCGTGCCGTCCGGTGCCTCGACCGGCGCGCACGAGGCCGTCGAGCTGCGCGACGGCGACCGTGCGCGCTACGGCGGCAAGGGCGTCCTGCACGCGCAGGCGCACGTCAACAACGAGATATTCGATCTGCTGCGGGGCTTCGACGCGCGGCAGCAGGGCCCGCTCGATCAGGCCATGCGCGAGCTGGACGGCACGGAAAACAAATCGAGGCTCGGCGCAAACGCCATCCTCTCCGTCTCGCTCGCGGCGGCCCGCGCCGCGGCGGCGAGCGAGGGACAGCCTCTCTGGCGGTATCTCGGCGGTCAGAGCGCCTGCACGCTCCCTGTGCCGCTGATGAACGTGCTCAACGGCGGCGCACACGCGGGCAACCCGCTCGACATTCAGGAATTCATGCTCGTCCCCGTCGGCGCGGACACCTTCCGCGACGCGCTGCGCATGGGCGCGGAAATTTATCATGCGCTCGGCTCGCTCGTCGATCATTGCGGCGTGGGCGACGAGGGTGGCTACGCCCCCTCGCTTGCAAGCCACGAGGAGGCGCTCGACCTGCTCTGCCGCGCCATTGAGACGGCGGGCTATCGCCCCGGCGCGGACGTGTACCTCGCGCTCGACGCCGCCGTTTCCGCGTGGTACGACGCAGGCTCCGACCGCTACCGGCTGCCAAAAAGCGGCAAAACACTTACGCGCGAGGAGCTGCCGGCCTATTGGCAGGAGCTTGCGCGGCGCTATCCGCTTCTCTCGCTCGAGGACGGCATGGGCGAGGACGACGAAGCGGGCTGGCAGGCGCTGAGCGGTTCCCTTGGTGAAAGGATGCAGCTCGTCGGCGACGACCTCTTTGTCACGAACCCCGCGCGCATCGCCCGCGGGGTGGAGCAAAAGCTCGCCAACGCCGTACTCATCAAGCCGAATCAGATCGGCACGCTCACGGAGACCATCGAGGCCGTCCGCGCGGCACAGGCCGCAGGCTGGTCCGCGATCCTATCCCACCGCTCCGGCGAAACGGAGGACAGCACCATCGCCGACCTCGCGGTCGCGCTCGGCTGCGCGCAGATCAAGGCCGGCGCTCCCTGCCGCGGCGAGCGCACGGCAAAGTACAACCGTCTGCTCGCCATTGAACAGGCGCTCGGCGGGAACGCCCGCTACGCGGGCCGCGCGGCCTTCACGGTATTGCCTTAAAATTTCCCGAGAAATATGGTTTAGAAAAGGCTCCGACGGCGCACAATACCGTCAGAGCCTCTTCTATTTCGCAGCGCCCGCCACGCGGGCAGAAAGGACACGCTTATGAATGAACCGAAACGCCGCGCCGCGCGGCATTCCCTGACCGGGACGGGCTTATACATAGCCCTGTTCCTCGGATTGACGGCACTCGCCGTCACGGGCTATTGGATGCTGCTCCCCTCTTCCACTGACAAAACACCGACCAATGTGACCGAGCCGCCGGTCACGACTCCCATCACCGCAGAGCCGGTCACCCCGGACGTTCCCGAGGTCAAGCCGGAGGAGCCGGCCGAGCCGGTGCAGTCCGTTGTGGAGGTCACGGTC
>CEBY01040876.1_pt1 | contig 82512 bp, 87 predicted proteins | sample 554731 | NCBI WGS metagenome assembly CEBY01 (sample SAMEA3182050, study PRJEB8094) | gut metagenome | biome: human; feature: gut; material: Stool; isolation source: human stools | place: Canada | collected 2012-02-22
TACGGGCTTACCAGCGAGAAAAAGGTGCAGAGCGCCATCAAGATTGTTGCCAATGAAAACCGCTACCATCCAGTCAGGGATTACCTGAACAGCCTGCAATGGGACGGCACAGAGCGCATCCGTTACGCCCTGCATCACTTTCTGGGAGCCGATACGGACGAATACACCTATGAAGCCTTGAAACTGTTCCTGATGGGAGCCATCCGGCGGGTATTCAGACCGGGGAGCAAGTTTGAGGTCATGCTCTGTCTGGTTGGTGGTCAGGGAGCCGGGAAATCTACCTTTTTCCGGCTGCTGGCAGGCAGGGACGAATGGTTTTCAGACGATTTGAAAAAGCTGGACGATGAAAATGTGTACCGCAAGCTGCAAGGGCATTGGATTATCGAGATGTCGGAGATGATTGCCACAGCCAACGCCAAGAGTATTGAGGAAATCAAGTCATTCTTAAGCCGCCAGAAAGAAACCTACAAAGTGCCGTATGAGACACATCCGGCAGACCGGCTGCGGCAATGTGTATTTGGAGGGACGACCAACCGGCAGGACTTTTTGCCCCGTGACCGCACCGGCAACCGGCGCTTTCTCCCCGTGACGGTGTACCCGGAACGGGCGGAGGTTCACATACTGGACGATGAAGCGGCGGCGAGGGCGTATATCGAACAGATGTGGGCGGAAGCCATGACGGTTTATCGCAGTGGGAAGTATAAGCTGTCATTCAGCATGGAAATGAACCGATACCTGAACGCCCACCAGCAGGACTTTATGCAGGAAGACACACAGGCCGGCATGATCTACGCCTATTTGGAGGACTACACCGGCGACAGGGTATGTTCCAAGCAGCTTTATGAGGAAGCGCTGGGGAACTTAAATTCCCCGGCAGACTGGGAGACACGGGCAATCTGCGAGATTATGAATACCGGCATTGCGGGCGGCATCATACAGGGCTGGGTAGCCTACAAAAGCCCGAAGCGGTATAGGAAATACGGTTCTCAAAAAGGCTGGGAGCGTGTCAACCAAGCTCCGCCGGAGGGGGACGGTTTTCAGGAAATCACGGAAGAAGAAGCCCGGCAAATGGAACTTCCATTCTGAAAAGCCACCGGTTGACAGTTTGGTTGACGCTTTGGTTGACAGCCGGTTGACGGGGAAAAGCCTGATATTTGGGGCATTTCTCTCCTTTGTCAACCATGTCAACCAAGAAATCAAAGAAAAAGTAAAAAGTAATAATAGAGCGCCTATGGATTGTTTTCAAAGTCTTTTCTGCCGGTTGACACGGTTTGGTTGACACGGAGACAGTCTGCGGCTGTACACCTGTCTGACATTCCCTTGTCGGGCATATTTCATTTATGGAGGTAACTGCCTATGGCAAAAAGCAAAAACGAGAGCAATAACAAAAACAGCGGCACCCTGCTTACCGAAAAAGACGGCACCCAGTATTTTGTCATGGGGAAAGTCCGTATCAAGGTATCGGAGCATTTCGCACAGGATGGGAAGCCGCTTGACAGCCTGCTGGAAGATGTGATCCAGCACGCTGCCGCCGCTTCCTGAAAAAATACGGAATAACGACTGTCAATCAGCCCACGCTTATGATATACTTGTACCAGCGAGTATTGTATAAGCGTGGGTTGTTTCTTTTAGAAGGAGGATTTTTAACCGTGAAACAACCATACAATACAACGATTTATAACACTGCACTATATTTGAGATTGAGCCGTGACGATGAATTACAGGGGGAAAGCGGCAGTATCCAGACCCAGCGCATGATGCTTAGACAGTATGCCGCAGAGCATGGGCTGACCGTTGTAGACGAGTACATTGACGACGGATGGAGTGGGACAAATTTCGAGCGTCCAAGTTTCCAAAGGATGATTGATGACATCGAAGACGGGAAAATCAACTGCGTTGTCACAAAGGACTTATCCCGTCTGGGAAGAAACTATATCCTGACCGGTCAGTACACGGAAATCTATTTCCCCAGCAAGGGAGTACGCTACATTGCCATCAATGACAATGTGGACACCATCAACGGAGAAAGCGAGCTTGCACCGTTCTTAAACATCCTGAATGAAATGCACGCCCGACAGACCAGCAAAAAGGTCAAGGCTGCCATGCACACAAGATTTGCCAATGGCGCACACTATGGAGCCTATGCACCGCTGGGCTATGTAAAAGACCCGGACAAAAAAGGTCATCTTCTGATCGACCCGGAAACACGCTGGATTGTAGAGAAGATTTTTGACCTTGCTGTACACGGGCGTGGAGCCGCCAGCATTACACGGATTCTGGTGGAGGAAAAAGTACCTACCCCCGGCTGGCTGAACTATGAAAGATACGGGACTTTCGCCAATATCTACGCCGGTGCGCCCGCAGAAAAAGCCTATGCGTGGACGATAGCACAGGTCAAGAGCATTTTGAAAGAGGAAACCTACATCGGTCACAGCATTCACAACAAGCAGAGCAACATTTCATTCAAGAACAAGAAAAAGGTGCGGAAGCCGCAGGAAGAATGGTATCGTGTGGAAAATACCCACGAAGCCATCATTTCTGAAGAAGTGTTCCAAAAAGTTCAGGAGCTGATTGCAAGCAGACGCAGGAAACGCAGAAACGGTACGACACAGATTTTCGCAGGATTGATAAAATGTGCAGACTGCGGATGGTCTTTAGCCTATGGGGAAAACAAGCAGAATAAGAACCCATACGGGTACTACCATTGCAGCAAGAACGGGCAGGGATTACGCCAGTGTTCCATGCACTATATCCGCTATGATGTACTGTATGCCTATGTGCTTGCAAGACTGCAATACTGGTCTATGCTGGCACAGAAAGACGAGGACAAGCTGCTGAAACGCCTGCTCAATGCCAGCGACAGGGAAAGAAACTCTGCGAAGAAAAAGCAGGCTGCGGAGCTGAAAAAGGCAGAGAAGCGTAAAGCCGAGGTTGACGGGCTGTTTGCTAAAATGTATGAGGACTGGTCTGCCGGACGCATAACCGAGTATAACTTCAATATGCTGTCCGAGAAGTACCAGAACGAGCAAAAGGAGCTTGAAACAAAAATAAGACAGCTTCACGAAACGATGGAAGCCGCCGTACAGACCGCAGCGGATGCTGAAAAGTGGATTGCCCTGATGAAACAGTATGTCAACCCTGTGGAGCTGACCGCCGAACTTCTGAACACTCTAATTGAAAAAATAACCGTCCACGAAGCTGTCAAGGGCGAGGACGGAAGCCGTGAGCAGGAAGTAGAAATCTACTACCGCTTCATCGGCAAAATCGACTGACCTTTCTTTTTTACCCAACAATATCTTTAATTAAGGGAGACGGGCGACTCCGCGCCGGACCTCGACAGGCTCCGCGCGATCTGTACTTACTTCGGCGTGACGACCGACTATCTCATCTGGGATGAGCCGGAGGATGCGCCGCGGGGCGCAGAGGAAGCGCGCTCCCGGGAGACACAGAGAAAGCCGCTGCGGGAGACGGTGCGGGAGCACAGCGAATGGGCGGGCTACGCGGTCGCCATCCTCGGCGCGGCGATGCTTTTGCGCGCGCTGCCGGGCATGATCCTGCAGATGCTCCTGCTTGGAAGCAATATTGCGCCGGGCGCGGCAACGAATGGGTCGGCGCTGTTGGGGCTTTTGTCGATGTATCTGCCGTACCTCGCGGTCTACGCGCTCGCCATTGTCGGAGGGCTGCTGCTGGCCCGTTGGCTGAAAAAGAGAAAGGAAGCACATGACGACCTTTGAGAGAGTTTACGCCGCGGTGCGGCTCATTCCACGCGGCAGCGTTGCGACCTATGGGCAGATCGCCCGCGCCATCGGCAACCCGCGGCTCTCGCGCGTGGTGGGCTATGCGCTGCACGTCAACCCCGAGCCGGGCGTGATCCCCTGTCACCGCGTTGTCAGGCGCGACGGCGCGGTGTCGCCCGCCTTCGCCTTCGGCGGCTCGAACCGACAGGTGGAGCTGCTTAAAAACGAGGGCGTGGAGTTTATCGACGCGAGCCATGTGGACATGGCGCGCTTCTGCGTGCGTGCGCTGCCGTACATCGCGGAATAGAAAACACCCTGCTTTTACGGATAAAATGAGGCCTGCAACCGTCAGTTGCTAAATTTTCAAGCCCGCTTGGTGGACTTTTCCGCAGCTTTTCGCTATGCTGGAGCCATCAAAGCAAAGGAGAACACGAATGACGCTTGGACAAAATATCGCGCGGCTGCGCACACAGAAAAATCTATCGCAGGGCGACCTCGCCGACGCGCTGGAGGTCAGCCGCCAGTCGGTGAGCAAGTGGGAGACGGACGCCAGCATTCCGGAGCTGGATAAGCTCCTGCGGCTCGCGGAGCTGTTCGGCGTGACGCTCGACGAGCTGGTGAAGGGGGAGAGCGCACAGCCGGAGGCTGCGCGCGGCGAAGCGCCGGACAAGGAGAGCGCGGGAGCGTACACCGCCGCCGCGCCCGCGGCGCGGCGGGAGACGCGGCAGATCGTCGGCACGATCCTGCTGTGCTTCGGCGCGCTGATCGGGATACTCATCATGCTCTTCGCCGGAACGCTCGCCGGCTTTATACTGGCGCTGCCGCTGTTTGTCTGCGGCACCATCTGCCTGACGGTGAGGCGGCGCACGGGGCTTTGGTGCGCGTGGGCGCTGTATCTGATGGTAGAGCTGTATCTGCGCTTTGCCGCAGGTGTTGTCGCCGGAAATATCTTCCAGACATTTTCGCGCCTGATCCGTCTGAATCCAATGCGCCTTGCGATGAGCTGGTCGGTCGCACTGGCACTGCTCGCGCTGGTCGCCTGCACGCTGCGCTCCTACCGCACGCTGACGCTCCGCTGGGAGCGAAGGAGCATTGCGCTGCTCACCATCGGCTGGCTTGCGCAGCTCGGCATCCGTCAGGCGCTTGCACTTTGGGTGCGGTACATCGTGAATGCAGGACACGGCGACCTAACGGGCTACACTTGGAAGCTCGCGCTGAGCGGTACGCTCGATTCGCTCAATAACCTTGCCCTCGTCGTGCTCCTCGTCCTCACCGCAGCGCTCTGGCGCGGCTGGCGGCAGAGCCGAAGCAAAACAAAATAAGAAAACCCCGCCTGTCGCCAGGCGGGGTTCCTTTACAGCTATTCACATAAAGGTGCAAAGCAAAATCGGGAAGAATACGGCGGGGACATAGTTCATCACCTTGATCTTCGTCATGCCGAGCATATTGAAGCTCAGACCGATGATGAGCAGCGAGCCGACGCACTTCATCTCCGCGATGACGACATCACTGAGAAACGGCGCGATGAACGACGCACAGAGCGTGATGAGCCCCTGATAGAGAAACACCGCAACGCCCGAGAGCGCGACGCCCGCGCCCATGGTCGAGCCGTAGACGATGGAGGTGATGCCGTCGAGCGTGGACTTGGCGTAGAGCGTCGCGTGGTCGCTGGTGAGGCCGGAGTCCAGCGCGCCCATGATGGCCATGGCACCCACGCAGAAGAGGAGCGAGGCGTTCACGAAGCCCTCGGAGATGGAGGTCTTGGACTGCTTTTTCGCAAAGCGGCGCTCCACCCAGTCGCCGAGCGCGTGGATGCGCCCGTCGAGGTCGAGCAGCTCACCGAGGATGACGCCGAGCACCATGGAGAGGATGGCGACGAGCGTATCGCTGCCCGCGAGCACGCCGTCGAGACCGATGTAGAACACGCACAGGGCGATGCCCTTTTCAATGGCGGAGTTGAAGCGCTCGGGGATGAAGCGCCCGAGCGTCACGCCGACGAAGCAGCCGGCGAAGATGGCGAGCATATTGACAAGGCTTCCGAGCAGCATCATTTGACCTCCTCCTTTGCGCGGCGCGCGAGGTCGAGCACGGCTTCGCCGCCCATCATCAGTCCGCCGCAGCCGGGGACCCAGGTGAGGCTTGCCGGAACGCTGCGCCGCCCGGGCGGGGGCGCTTCCTTCTGCTCCGTCGCGGCGGGCAGCTCGGGGGAGAAGAGCACGCGCGTGTGCAGGATGCCGCGCGCCTTGAGCTCCTTTCGCATCACGCGCGCGAGCGGGCAGCCGTAGGTCTTGGAGATGTCCGTGATCTGAAGCTGCGAGGGGTCGAGCTTGTTGCCCGTGCCGAGCGCGGAGAGAATGGGGATGCCGCGTGCAAGCGCGGTCTCGATCAGGTCGAGCTTGCAGGAGACAAGGTCGATGCAGTCGAGGATGTAGTCGTATTTCGCGTCGAAGAAGCGCTCACGGCCCGCGGCCTCGTAGCGTCCCACGATGGGGTGGAGGACGACCGCGGGGTTGATGTCGCGGCAGCGCGCGGCGATGGCCTCCGCCTTGCTCTGCCCAAGCGTGGAGTGCAGCGCCTCGAGCTGGCGGTTGAGGTTCGTCAGCGCCACGGTGTCGTCGTCGATGAGCGTCAGCTCGCCCACGCCCGAGCGCACCAGCGTCTCGACCGCGTAGCTGCCCACGCCGCCGAGACCGAACACGGCGACGTGGCTGCGGTGCAGAGCGTCCATGCCGTCCGCGCCGAGCACCATTTCGGTGCGTAAGAATTGATTTTCCATAGGTATTCCTCTTGAAAAAGCAGGGACCGGCAGCCTCGCCGGTCCCTGCCGCGTTGCGGATGTGCTCAGCCGACGTACTCGATGGCGTCGAGCTGCTCGGCGGTCACGCCGTCGGTGATGGCGTCATACCAGTCGTTCACGGCGCTGCTTTTGAGCGTGTTGGTGGCCTTGTACTCCCAGTAGGGAAGCTCATTCGTTTCCACGAAGTACATCACATGGAAGCCGTATTCGCTCTCGACGATGCCCGTGTCGCCGCTCTGACGGCTGGGATCGAAGCTCCAATCCTCAAAGGGCTGGACATACGCGCCCTTGCGCATATTGCTCACAAGACCGCCGTTGGAGGCGGTGCCGCTGTCGGTGGACTTGGTGGCGGCGAGAGTGGCAAACTCATTCTCGGTTTTGTCGCCGGTGTTGTTGAACTGAGAGTAAATGTCGGCGGCGGTCTGCTCGTCCGCGACCAAAATGTGGCGGACAGTGACGGGGTGATAGTCGTCGCGGCTGCGGGAGTGGAAGAGAACGGCGACATAACCGCTGCTCTGCTCGGCGACCGTGGTATCGCCCTCCGCGCGGTCGGCGGCAAACGCCCAGGTGAGCATATCGCTCGTCACGCTGCGGTCGGCGTGCGCGAGGTGCGTATAGGTGCCGTCGCCGGCGCTTTCCTCAAAGCTCCTGCCCTCCGCGTAGGCGGCGAGGACGGCCTCGGCCTTCGCCTTGGCTTCCTCCATCGCAGCGGACTTCTCCGCGTCGGTGGCGTCGCTCGAAAGGCCGGTCGTGAAGGAGACGTACTCGATGTCCACGCTGCAATAGGCGTCGGGATCCTCGTCATAGGCGGCCTGCAGGTCGGCGGCGGAGTAGGTCAGGCTGTCGGAATAGCTCTGCTGGTAGGCGCTCGCGAGTGCGTTGCGGCGGACGCAGCGGACAAAGGCCTCCTCGGTCATGTACTTGCCGAACATCGCGGTGAGATACTGCGCGCGGGTCGCGCCGCTGTAGGAGGCATAGAGGTCGACCATGGACAGATTGCTCTGCTCGGCGGAGTCCATCTGCTCGGCGCCGTCAAAGCCGGCAGCCTCGGCAGCGTGGGCGACGGCAACGCTCTCCTTCATGTAGTCCAGCGCGGACTCCAGAAAGTAGTCGTGCCAGGTCTTACCCTCGGTGTACTGCTGCTCGCGGGCGCTCTTGCTGCTGTCGAAGCCGAAGGAGCTGCCGTTGTTGGCGAAGGTGTTGTAAATGCTGCCATAGTAATAAGCCACATCGTTGACGCTGAAGTCCTCGCCGTCGATGGTCACGGCGCTCTCCGCGCCGATGCGGGCAGTCTCCTTGGCCTCGTTGCTCGCCTGAATGCGGCCGGAGGCGAAGAGCACCACGCCGAGCAGCACAAAGGCGACGATGACGGCGGTATAGATGCGGGTGGAGCGGCGCTCCTTCGCCTTCTCCTCGGCCTCGCGGGCCTTGCGGGGATCGACGTAGCCGGATTCGTTCAGCTCCTGACGAGCCTTCTTTTCTCTCGATGCACTCATGGTCAATGGTTTCCTTTCAAATTGCTGTTTGTGATAAAAGTCTACCGCGTAGAGCGCCGGAACGACGCCGCGGGGTGGGAGAACTTACTTCGTGCCGAAAATGCGGTCGCCCGCGATTCCGCGCCGATGCGCGGCGCGAAACCCCTGCGGGGATCAAAACCGCAGGCCGATGACTCGCCCTGCGGCAAGGTTTTGCTGCGCAAAACGCTTGAACGCGCCTTCCGGCGCGGACGGCGCCGCGGGGGGAGAACTTACTTCGTGCCGAAGATGCGGTCGCCCGCGTCGCCGAGACCCGGGACGATGTAGCCGTGCTCGTTGAGGTGGTCATCGAGCGCGCCGGCGTAGATCTCCACATCGGGATAGAGCTTCTGGATGTGCTCGATGCCCTCGGGAGCGGCGACGAGCACCATGAGCTTGATGTGCTTGCAGCCGCGCTTCTTCATCTCGCCGATGGCCTCGGCGGCGCTGCCGCCGGTGGCGAGCATGGGATCGACGATCAGCACGTCGCGCTCGGCCACGTCCTTGGGCATCTTGCAGAAGTAGGGATGGGGCTCGAGCGTTTCTTCATCGCGGTACATACCGATGTGGCCCACGCGCGCGGAGGGGACCATGCGCAGCACGCCGTCGACCAGACCGAGACCGGCACGGAGGATGGGGACGACCACGAACTTGCGGCCGGCAAGGGTGGGGGCGTCCATCTCGCAGATGGGCGTTTCAATGTGCTTGGTGGTGAGCGGAAGATCGCGGGTCGCCTCGTAGGTGATGAGCATACCGATCTCGCTGACCAGCTCGCGGAAATCCTTGACGCTGGTGTTCTTGTCGCGCATGATCGTCAGCTTGTGCGCCACGAGGGGATGGTCCATGATGTGTACCTTGCTGCCAAATTTCAATTCCATTGCTTCTTCCTCCGTAAACTATATATTTATTTTTGAGTTGCTTCCTGCTGTAATCTTGCGTTGCGCTCGCGCTCGGCCTGCGAAATGCGCAGGTAGACCGGCGCAAGCTCCTGCGCGCTCACCGGCGTGCCGTGCTCCGCGGCGAGGCCGACGCCTACGGCGTTCTGATAGAGCAGCTGCGCGGGAGCCAGCTCGCTCTCTACGCCGAGCTGCGCGAGCCCGTCGCGGCAGAGCCGTCCGCCGTCGCCGAGCACGAGAAGACGGCGCGTTTCGCCGCGCAGCTCCTCCGCCAGCTCCGCGACCGCGATGGCGCGGTCGGGTGTGAGGCGGGTGAGGACGCCGCTTTTCGCTTCAAAGAGCGCGTTGTAGACCTGATTGCGCCGCGCGTCCATCGCGCAGACGAGCAGACCGTCCATGTGGGCGAGATTCTGCGCCATCGCCTCGAGCGTGGAAACGCCGAAGCACGGCTTGTCCGCCGCCCAGGCGAGGCCCTTGACCGCGGCGATGCCGATGCGCAGGCCCGTGAACGAGCCGGGACCGGCGGCCACGGCGATCGCATCCATGTCGCCGAACGTCAGCTCGGCGTTTTTGAGCATGGCGTCCACCATCGGCATCAGCGTGCGCGAGTGGGTGAGGCCGGTGCACTGATAGGCATAGGCCAGCGGCGCGCCGTTTTCGACCACTGCGGTCGAAACGGACTTCGCCGAGGTCTCGAGCGCGAGAATTTTCATAAGCCGTCCACCCCCGTGATGGTGATGACGCGCCAGCCGTCGTGCTGCGCGCTGCGCCGGAAGTCGATGCGCACGGTGGAGCCGTCGAAGGCGTCCTCCGCCCGCTCGCTCCACTCGACGGCGCACACGCCGCCGCGCGCGAGGTAATCCTCCCAGCCGATGTCAAACAGCTCGTCCGACGAGCCGAGGCGGTAGAGGTCAAAGTGGAACAGGGGGATATCCCCCTCGTATTCGTTGACGATGGTGAAGGTGGGACTGGTGACGCGGCCGCGGCAGCCGAGACCACGGGCAAGCCCGCGGGTGAAGGCGGTCTTTCCCATGCCGAGCTCGCCGGTGTAGGCGATGACGGTCCCGCGCGGCAGTTTGCGGGCGACCTGCTCGCCGAGCTGCTCGGTCTCCTGCTCACTGTGTGAAAGATGCTCCACGGCAAATGCCCCCTTTCGACCCATTCTAAAGATACAGTATAGCACACCGCCGCGCGATGCGCAATTCCTTTTTGCGTGAACAGAGTGTAAACAGTGAAAGAAAGAAAAACGCGCGGTTTACAGACGGGCGGAATCGTGCTATACTGATACATCATTCCGAGAATTTTCGGCAGAGGAGGGAAGAACCGATGGGACGAGTGCGGGAAACGCTGCATGACGCGCTGCGCCAGACCGACGCGGTGCTGCTCGCGCTGTGCGTGGCCTCGACGCTCTATGGCATGGTGCTTATCGCCAGCGCGACAAGCTTTCGCGGCACGCTCAAGTACGTTGCCGTGCAGGGCCTCGGCCTGCTCATCGGGCTGGTGCTCTACTTTTTCCTCTCGAGCATCGACGTATTCGCGCTGGCGAAGCAATGGAAGTGGCTGCTGGGCTTCAACGTCGGCTTTCTCCTGCTGCTGCTCACGCCCTTCGGCCAGTCGAGCGGCGGCAACCGCGCGTGGCTCGGCGTGAACAGCATCGGCAAAAAGCTCGGCGTCGATTTTCTGCGCTATTTCCCCATCACGGTGCAGCCGGCGGAGGTCGTGAAGGTCTTTTTCATTGTCCTGCTCGCCTATCAGCTTGCGCTGCTGAAGGATAGGCGAGACCTTGTGCGCTTTGAAAACGTCATTCAGCCGACGGCGCATACCGCCTTTATGGTGGGACTGATCGTCGTCATCTCCGGCGACGCGGGCAGCGCGCTGGTGTATCTCTTCATCTTCATCTGCATGGTTTTTGCCGCGGGCATGGCGAAGCGCTGGCTGGCGCTGGGGCTCGGCGGCGGTGCGGCGGCGTTTCTTGCCGTGTGGCATCTGGACCTGCTGCCGAGCTATATGCGCGACCGTTTCCTTGCTGTCCTCGACCACAGCTATCAGCCCGACGACGCGGGCTTTCAGCAGACGCGCGGACTGATGGCGCTCGGCTCGGGCGAGCTGACCGGACAGGGACTGTTCCACGGCGCGCAGACGCAGTCATCTAATGTGTGGAGCATCCCCGAGCGGCAGACGGACTTCATTTTCTCCGTCTGCGGCGAGGAGCTGGGCTTTCTTGGCTGCGCGCTCATCATCGTGCTGCTGCTCGCCATCGTGGTGCGCTGCCTGCTCGTCGCGCGCGACGCGGCGACGCCGATGGAGAGCTACGTCTGCGTGGGCATGGCGGGTATGCTCATTTTCCAGACCATCGCGAACATCGGCATGTGCCTGTTCCTGATGCCGGTCATCGGTCTGACGCTGCCGTTTTTCAGCTACGGCGGCTCGTCCATCGTCACGCTTTTTGCCGCCATGGGCATCGTCTCGGGCGTGAAAAAGCGCTCGCGGCCCGAGTGGCTGACCAACTGAAAAATTTGAAAAGGGAAGCGTCCGTGCCGCGGACGTTTCCCTTTTTGCATAAAGCTCCCTTTTTCACAAAGAATAACCGTACCACACTGAAAAAGGGAGGAACCGATTTTGAATACCGATAAGAACAGAGAGCTTTTGTGGCGCACGGTACCGTTCGTCATGGCGATGCTGCTGCTCGCGCTCACGGGCATTCCCGCCTCGGCCATCTTCGGACGGGAGAAGGCGGCGCCTGCGGCGGACGCGGGCGCGCCCATCGCGCAGAGCATCGACGTGCGTGTCTACCGCGGCATCCCCTACACCGGCACGCTCGCCGCCATCGACCGCGAGGGCGGCGAGGTGAGCTTCGCCATTGCCGAGCAGCCGTCCAAGGGCACCGTGACGCTCGACGGCGAGACCTTTGTCTACACCAGCGCGAAGAACAAGACCGGCGTGGATCGCTTCACCTACACCGCGACCGACGCCGCGGGCAGCACCTCGGCCCCCGCGGAGGTGCGTATCACCATCGTGCGCGCCAAGTGCAGCGTGACCTATGACGACATGGCGGAGAGCGCCGCCTACACCGCGGCGGTGGACCTGGCGGAGCACGGCGTGTTCGTCGGCGCGCAGGTCGGCAGCCGGCGCTTCTTTGAGCCGGACCGCGCCGTCAGCCGCGGCGAGTTCGTCACCATGGCGCTTGCCTGCGCGGGCATTCCTGCGGGCGACCTCATGATGACGGGCTTCTGTGACGACGCGGAGATCCCGACCTGGGCGAAGGGCAGCGCGGTCAGCGCCCTGCAATGCGGTCTGATCCGCGGCGTGGGCACGGAGGGCGGCATGGCCTTCTGCGCGGACGAGGGCGTGACGCTCTCGGAGGCGGCGACGGTGCTCAACCGTCTTTTGCGCGTGACGGACGTGGACCTTTCCGACTACGACGCGGGCAGCGCCGACGCGTGGAGCGCACAGGCGGTGGCGAATCTTGAGTCTGTCCGCGTGATCGAAAGCGGCAGCTTCTCCGCGGGCGACTGGCAGCGTCCGCTCACGCGCGGCGAGGCCGCGCAGCTCCTCTCCGCGGCGATGACGCTTGCGGAGAAGAAGCAGGAGAGCGCGGGACTTCTTTCGGGCTTATTCCAATGACACGGAGAAAGGCGGCGGAAGGCCGCCTTTCTCCGCTTGCTGAAAGGCCTCGCAGAGTTTCGCGTCCGCAGACGCGAAAGCGATATGATCTGTTTTCTGCCGCGACCTGTGCGTGGCAGAAAACACGTTGCGCGGAGCAAGCGTCGAATTGTCCGCTTTCAGCGGACAACCGAGGCGCAGAGCGTAGCGAAGCTTTCTCAAAAAAGTGGCTTTGCCACTTTTTTGACAAGAAAGGCGGCGGAAGGCCGCCTTTCTTTTGCTTGTAATTCGCGCGGCGTTGTGCTAAAGTATATTCTGATAAAATAGCATAGATATGTAGTTTTCGCGAATTCAGGAGGAAAAGCTATGCGCATCGTTGTATTGGCCGGCGGCTTGAGCATGGAGCGCAACGTGTCGCTCTCGAGCGGCACACGCATCTGCCGCGCGCTTCGCGCGCGCGGTCATCAGGCAGCCCTGGTGGATCTGTTTTTGGGACTGGAGTGCTATGACGGCGCGCCGGAGAGCATTTTCGACGCGCCAGACGGCCTGTGCGGCGAATTCTCCGTTGCCCGCGAGGAGCCGGATCTCGATGCGGTCCGTGCAAGCCGGAGAGACAAGAGCGCGAGCATGTTCGGCAAGGATGTGCTGACGGTCTGCGCGATGGCGGACATCGTCTTTATCGCGCTCCACGGCACCTGCGGCGAGGACGGGCGCGTGCAGGCGGCCTTTGACCTGCTCGGCATCCCCTACACAGGCTCAGACTATCTCGGCAGCGCCATCGCCATGGATAAGGACCTTACCAAGCGCCTCGTCGCGCCCTATGTCACCACCGCGAAATGGCGCGCGCTCAAGTACACGGCGGAGGAGATCGAGACCATCGCCGACGAGACGGAGCTGCCCTGCGTCGTCAAGCCCAACGCCAGCGGCTCGTCCATCGGCGTGACGATCGCGCACACGCGCGGCGAGGTCGCCGCTGCGCTGACGCAGTGCCTGCGCTTCGGCGCGCAGGTCGTCATCGAGCAGTACATCCACGGCCGGGAGCTGCAGGTCGGCATTCTCGACGGCAAGGCGCTGCCCGCCATCGAGATCATTCCCAAGACCGGCTTTTATGATTACGTCAACAAGTATCAGGCGGGAGCCGCCGAGGAGGTCTGCCCCGCGCCCATTCCCGCGGAATGGGAGGAAAAGCTCCGCAGCGCGACCGAGACCGTGTTCCGCGTGCTGGAGCTGAGCGTCTATTCCCGCGCGGACTTCATCGTCACCGAGGACGGCACGCCCTATTTCCTGGAGATCAACACCCTCCCGGGCATGACGCCGACCTCGCTCGTGCCGCAGGAGGCCGCCGCCGTCGGCATCGGCTACGGCGAGCTGTGCGAGCGCATCGTGACAAGCTCCCTGCGGGCGCGGAAGGAGGGGAGAGCATGAGAAGGCTGACCGTTTCCGAGCTGCTGACCGCCACGGGCGGCACACTTCTCGCGGGCGGCGTGAGCGCCGCCGTGACCTCCGTTTCCACCGACAGCCGCAAGGCAGGCGAGGGCGCGCTCTTTATCCCGCTCACCGGCGAGCGCTTCGACGGACACGACTACATCGACAAGGCGCTCGCGCTCGGCGCGGCGGGCTGCCTATGCGCGAGGACGCCCGCGGCGTTCCTGCCCGATAAATTCTACATCGCCGTCCCCGATACGCGCCTTGCGCTCAAGGCGCTCGCATCGTGGTACCGCGGGCAGTTCAACATCCCCGTTGTCCAGATCACCGGCTCGGTCGGCAAGACAACGACGAAGGAAATGATCGCCTCGGTCGTGTCGCAGAGGTACCGCACGCTCAAAACGGCGGAGAACTTTAACAACGACATCGGCACGCCGCTCACGCTCCTCGGCTTGGACGACACCTATGAGGCCGCCGTCATCGAGACCGGCATGGACCATTTCGGCGAGATCCGCTATCTCGGCGAGATGGTGCGCCCGCACATCGCCGTCATCACGAACATCGGCGACGCGCATATCGAGTTTTTAGGCTCGCGCGAGGGCATTCTGAAGGCTAAGAGCGAGATCTTTGAAAACCTCGACGCCGACGGCGTCGCCATCCTCAACGGCGACGACACGCTGCTCGACACGGTAGCCCTCCCGCAGCGCATCGTCCGCTGCGGCGAGAGCGCGCACGCGGACGTCCGCGTTTCCGCGCTGCGTGACCGCGGCATCGACGGCATCGCCTGCACCGTGACCACCGAGCGCGCAGAGTATCAGCTCAATATCCCCGCTCCCGGGCGGCACATGATCTACGCCGCGTCGCTCGCGGTCGCGGTCGGTGAGGAGCTGGGTCTGTCGGTCCCCGAGATCGAGCGCGGCGTCGCGCTCTATGAGCCCGCCGGCTCGCGGATGCGCGTCCACCGTCTCAGCGGCGACCGCCGCCTGCTCGACGACTGCTACAACGCCAACCCGCAGTCCATGTCCGCGGCGCTGCGCGTGCTCGCGGCGAGCGAGGGCAAGAAGATCGCCGTGCTCGGCGACATGAAGGAGCTCGGCGAGCTGACGGAGTCCGCGCACCGCGCGATGGGCGAGCTGTGCGCTCTGCTCGGCATCGACCGCGTCATCGCTGTCGGTGAGTACGCCCGCGGCATCGCGGACGCCGCGCACGAGAGCGCCGCATGGTATCCCGACGCGGAGAGCGCGGTCGATGCGGCGAGAGCTGCGTTCACGGAGGGCAGCGTCTTGCTGTGCAAGGCGTCGCACTCCATGCACTTAGAGAAGATCGTAGAGGAATTGCTCAAGACAACATGATCGAGATCAGCGTAACGGGACTTCAAAAGTCCTTTGATTTGGAAAAGAAAATACTGGACGGACTGACCTTTCAGATCAACTCCGGCGAGCGTGTCGGTCTGCTCGGCAAGAACGGCGCGGGCAAGACGACACTCTTTCGCATCCTCACGGGCGAGATCGACTACGATGCCGGCGAGGTCGCCATCGCGTCGGACCGCCGCGTCGGGCTGATCTCGCAGATACCGGTCTACCCGGCGGGCTATACGGTGGAGGACGTGCTGCAATCCGCCTTCGAGCGCATGAGGCGCATGGCCGACGAGATGGAGCGGCTCTCCGCGCAGATGGCGAACGGCGACGAATCCGAGGAGACGCTGCGCCGCTACGGCGAGCTGTCCGCCCGCTTCGAGGGCCTCGGCGGCTACGACACCGCCACCGCCGTCAATAAGGTGGCCAACGGCCTGTCCATTCCCGCGGATATGCGCACGCGCCTGTTCGACACGCTCTCCGGCGGCGAAAAGACGCGCGTGAACCTCGGCCGCCTGATTTTGGAGGACACGGACATTCTGCTGCTCGACGAGCCGACCAACCACCTCGACCTCCACGCCATCGAATGGCTGGAGGAATACCTTGCCTCGTTCAAGGGCACGGTCATCGCCATCTCGCACGACCGCTATTTCCTCGACCGCACCATCACCCGCGTCATCGAAATTCTGGACGGCCACGCGGAGTTCTACAACGGCAACTACAGCTTCTACGCCGTGGAGAAGGAGCGCCGCTATCTGGAGAAAATGCGGCAGTATGAGAAGGAGCAGGCCAAGATCAGGCAGCTCGAGGCCGCAGCGGACAAGCTGCACCTGTGGGCGTTCATGGGCAACGACGCGCTGCACAAGCGCGCGTTTTCGATGGAAAAGCGCATCGAGCGGATGCGCACGACGGACAAGCCCACGCGCGAGAAGAAGATGACCGCGCAGTTCCGGAGCAGCGAATTTCTCGGCGACGAGGTGCTGACGCTCAAGAGCGTCGGCAAGTCCTTCGGTGAGCGGACGCTGTTCTCCGGCGTGGACCTCAAGGTCGCCGGCGGCGAGCGCATCGCGCTCATCGGCGACAACGGCACGGGAAAATCCACGCTCATCAAGATGATCATGGGTGAGGAGTACCCCGACGAGGGCCGCATCAAGCTCGGCCCCTCGACGAAGATCGCCTACCTGCCGCAGATCATTCACTTCGACGTGCCGCAGCGCAATCTTGTGGACACGATGCTTTATTCCAAGCGGGACATCACGCCGCAGAAGGCGCGCGACCGTCTGGCGGCGTTCCACTTCCGCGGAGAGGACGTGTTCAAGTCTGTTTCCGTGCTCTCCGGCGGCGAGCAGAGCCGCCTGCGGCTGTGTATGCTGATGGACGACGAGGTGAACTTTCTCATCCTCGACGAGCCGACCAACCACCTCGACATCGCCTCGCGCGAGTGGATCGAGGAGGCGGTGGAGGCCTTCGACGGGACGCTGCTGTTCGTCAGCCACGACCGCTACTTCATCAACCGCTTCGCCACCCGCGTCTGGGAGCTGGAGGAGCAGAGGATCACCGACTACCCGATGGGCTTTGCCCGCTACCGCAAAATAAAGGCGGAGCAGCCGGCGAAAAAGGCAGAGCCGGAAAAGACAGTAAAGGAAAAGAGCCTTACGGAAAAGCCGCCGCGCGGCAATAAAAATCAGCAGGCGGCACGCCGCCAGCTGACCATCTGCGAGCGCGAGATCGCGCAGCAGGAGGAGGCGCTCGCCGCGCTGGACGCGCGGCTGGAGGAAGCCGCGTCCGACTATGAGAAATACAGCGCGCTCTACGCCGAAAAGGAGGCGCAGGAGCAGAAGCTCACAGAGCTGATGGAGCGCTGGGAGGCGCTCGCCGCCGAGGCGGGCGAATAGAAAAGCGAGAAGCGGCAGGGACGAAAACGCGCGAGCGGGGAGGTTGGGACATGAGAGAAAAATGGAAGGAGCTCACAAAGCGGGAGCGGCGGCTGTTTGCGGCGGCGCTCGTTTTCCTCGCGCTGGCGGTGCTGCTGCGCTTCGTTCCGGGACTGCGCTTTTCCGCCCTCCTCTGCCTGTGTGCCGCGGCGGTGCTGTTCGTGCTTTTCGTGCTGGAGTGCGCCGCACGGCGCGGCAGCCGCGCGGCGGTGTGGGGCAGGCGGGTCCTGCGCGCGCTGCTCGCCGCAGGCTTCGTCCTCTTTGCCGCATTGGAGACAATGGTCATTCGCGGCTCGCTTGCGGAGAAAACGGACGAACCGGTGAGCGCGGTCATCGTGCTCGGCGCGGGCGTGAACGGCGAAACGCCGTCGCTCACGCTGCGCACGCGCATTGACGCCGCGGCAGCCTATCTGGAGGAGCACCCCGACGTGCCGGTGGTCCTCTCCGGCGGACAGGGGCCGGGCGAGGCCATCACCGAGGCCGAGTGTATGCGCCGCGCGCTGGTGCGCCGCGGCGCGGACGAGAGCCGGCTGTACCCGGAGGAACGCTCCACCAGCACGCAGGAGAACCTGCGCTACTCGCGGGCGATACTCGAGGAGCTGGGCGTTGATCCGGCGCGGCGCGTCGCCATCGTCACCTCGGACTTCCACCTCTGCCGCGCGCGGCTGATGTGGGGCGGCGATACCGCCGCCGTGCCGGCGCATCTGCCCTCCGCGCTCTACTTTCAGTGCCTGACCGTCAATTACTTTATCCGCGAGGCCTTCGGCCTTGCCGCCTATTTTGTCTACGGAGGTTAACGATGAACAAGGATATTCTGTGCTTGTATTACTCCCGCACGGGACACACAAAATTTGCCATGGAGGAGATCGCCGCCGCGCTTGACTGCGAGTGCGTGGAGATGCGCGACCGCGTGGACCGCGACGGCGCCATCGGCTGGCTGCGCTGCGGACTGGACGCCATGCGCCGCCGTACCCGCGCGATGGAGCCGTTTGATACGCGCCGCGCCTTACAGGACTACCGGCTCGTCATTCTCGGCACGCCCATCTGGGCGGGACGCTGCTCGAGCATCGCGCGCGGCTTTCTCAAGCGCCGCGGGCTGGAGGTGCAGAACATCGCCTATGTCGTCGTCCACGGCAGCGAGGAGCTGTATAAGGATGTGTGCGACCAGATGGACCAGTACGTCGACCACCCCCACGTGGCGGACGTCTCGCTGCGCATCGGCTCGGCGGGCTATCACTTCTGGCGCGACGAGTTCATCCGCAATGTGACGAACTACATGACGGCGGAGAACTAAAGCGATGTGGGAAAAGCTGGAACAGATCGCTCGCCGCTGCGCGGAGATCGGAGAGCTGCTGACCGTGCCGGAGATCTACGGCGACGCGAAGGAGCTGCGGAGGCTTACGCAGGAGCAGAAGGAGCTTGAGCCGGTCGCGCAGTGCTACGAGGACTATCGCCGCGCGGAGCGGACCATCGCTGAGGCGACGGAGCTGCTCTCCGATGCCGAGCTGCGCGACATGGCGCAGGAGGAGCTGCGGCAGGCGAAGGCGGACAAGGAGCGGCTTTATGAGGAGCTGCGCGTGCTGCTCCTGCCGCGCGACCCGAACGACGGGAAAAACGTCATCATGGAGCTGCGCGGCGGCGTGGGCGGCGAGGAGAGCGCGCTCTTCGCGGCGGACCTCTACCGTATGTACTCCATGTACGCCGAAAAGCACGGCTGGAAGATCGAGCTTTTGAACTACAACGACACGGAGCTGGGCGGTGTAAAGGAAGCTGACTTTATCCTAAACGGCGCGGGTGCGTGGTCAAGACTGAAGTTTGAAAGCGGCGTCCACCGCGTGCAGCGCGTACCGGAGACGGAGAGCGGCGGGCGCGTCCACACCTCCACCGCCACGGTCGCGGTGCTGCCGGAGATGGAGGAGGTCGACGTCGACCTCCGGCCGGAGGACATCGAGATGCAGGTCTATCGCTCCTCGGGCGCGGGCGGACAGCACGTCAACAAGACGAGCTCCGCCGTGCGGCTGATCCACAAGCCGACGGGCATCGTCGTGGCGTGTCAGGAGGAGCGTTCGCAGGTGCAGAACCGCGCGAAGTGTATGCAGATGCTTGCGAGCAAGCTCTATGAAATGGAGCGTGAGCGTGTGGAGAGCGCCGTGACGAACGAGCGCCGCGCGCAGGTCGGCACCGGGATGCGCAACGAGCGCATCCGTACCTACAACTTCCCACAGAACCGCGTCACCGACCACCGCCTGACGGGGGACAGCAAGAATTTCAACATCGACGCCGTCATCAACGGCGACCTTGACCCGATCATTGACGCGCTGACCATGCAGGCGCAGGCAGAAAAGCTGCGCGAGAGCACGGAGAGCTGAGCGCTTCAGACGCACAGAAGGGGGAACCTTTTTGAACACCCGATACTTTACCATCACCGATCCTGCGCGGGAGAGCGCGGCGGTCGAACAGGCCGCGGACATTCTGCGCCGCGGCGGGCTGCTCGCCATCCCGACCGAGACGGTCTACGGCCTCGGCGCGGACGGACTGAACGCGGACGCCGTGCGGCACATTTTTGAGGCCAAGGGCCGCCCGCAGGATAACCCGCTCATCCTGCATATCCCAGACGCGAGCTGGCTCGCGCGCTACTGCAAGGACGTGCCGGAGACGGCGTACCGCCTTGCCGGGCGCTTCTGGCCCGGGCCGCTGACGATGATACTGCCGAAGGCGGACTGCGTGCCGCTCGTCACCACCGGCGGGCTGGACACCGTCGGGATGCGCTGCCCCGATCACGCGGTGACGCGCGCGATCATCGCGGCCGCAGGCGTTCCGGTCGCCGCGCCGAGCGCCAACACCTCGGGCCGTCCGAGCTGCACGACCGCCGCGCACGTCCGCGAGGACATGGACGGCAGGATCGACGGCGTGGTGGACGGCGGGCCGTGCCGTGTGGGCGTGGAATCGACCATCATCGACCTGACCTGTACGCCGCCGCGTCTGCTGCGCCCAGGCGGGCTGCCGCTCGAGGAGCTGCGCGCCGTGCTCGGCGAGGTGGCGGTGGATAAGGCGGTCACGCAGCAGATGGCGGCGGGGGAGAGGCCCCGCGCACCGGGCATGAAGTACCGTCACTACGCACCAAAGGCGCCCGTCACGGTCGTCACCGGCTCGCCCCGCGCGAGCGCGCGGCGGCTGCTTGCCGAGATCGGCGCGCGGGACGGCGTGATCTGCTTCGACGAGTTCGCGCCGCTCTTCACGGGGCACATCGTTCACCGGCTCGGCGCGAGCGGCGACAAGCTCGCGCAGTCGCAGCACGTTTTTGACGCGCTGCGCACCTTCGACGCGACGGACGTGCCCGCCATCTGGGCGCAGTGTCCCGACAGCGCGGGACTTGGCCTCGCCGTCGGCAACCGGCTGAAAAAGGCCGCGGGCTTCCACACGGAGGAGGCGGACGGCGCCTTTGTCCTCGGCATCACCGGCGGCACCGGCGCGGGCAAGACGACGCTGCTGCACGCACTGGAAAGGCGCGGCGCGCTGGTGCTCGACTGCGACGCGGTGTATCACGAAATGCTCCGGAATGACGCGCCGCTGCGCGCCGACCTGACCGCTGCGTTCGGCGATGTCTTCGCCCCCGACGGCGGATTGGACCGGCAAAAGCTGGGCAATATAGTTTTCGGCGACGCCGGCGCGCTCGCGCAGCTCGACACCATCATCTTCCGCCATCTGCCCCGCGCGCTCGCGCGGCGCATGGAGGAAAGCGGCGCGCGGCTCATCGCGCTCGACGCCATCAAGCTCGTGGAGAGCGGCCTCGGCGCGCTCTGCGACGTGACCGTCGCGGTCACCGCGCCGGAGGAGGTGCGCGTGCGCCGCATCATGACGCGCGACGGCATCTCCGAGGACTACGCCCGCGCCCGTGTGCGTGCGCAGCGCAGCGAGGAGGCGTTCCGCGCGGACTGCGACGCGGTCTTTGAAAACAACTACCCGACTCCCGCGCAGGCTGCGTTTGCCGCGGAGGAGTTTCTGGATACCATTATTAAAAAATCCAAGGAGGAATGAACCATGGCAGAGAAGAAAAAGAACGAGTGGGCGGAGAAGCTCGCTTATGCGCCCAAGAACGGCTATGAGCGCCTGAGCGCTGAGGAGGAGCGGGCAATGCACGCCTACTGCGAGGACTACAAGGATTTCCTTGACCACGGCAAGACCGAGCGGCTGTGCGTGGAGCACTGCATCGAGCTGGCGGCCGCGCGCGGCTTCGTGCCCTACGAGAAGGGCATGGCGCTCAAGACGGGCGATAAAGTCTACTATAATAACAGGGGTAAAGCAATTATGCTTGCGGTCATCGGCGAACAGGACCTCAGCCACGGCGCGAACATCGGCGCGGCGCACACCGACGCGCCCCGCCTGGACCTCAAGCCCCGCCCGCTCTACGAGGAAGCCGAGATGGCCTATCTCAAGACGCACCACTACGGCGGCATCCGCAAGTACCACTGGGTGACCATCCCGCTCGAGCTGCACGGCGTGGTCGTGCGCGGCGACGGTTCCACGGTCGCCGTCCACATCGGCGCGGACGAGGGCGACCCGCAGTTCATCATCAACGATCTGCTGCCGCACCTCGGCCGTGAGCAGGGCAAGAAGCCGCTCAACGAGGCCATTCCCAGCGAGAGCCTGAACCTGCTCGTCGGCGGCCGTCCGCTCGCGGGCGAGGACTGCTCGGACCGCTTCAAGCTCAACGTCCTCAAGCTCCTCAATGAGAAGTACGGCATCGTGGAGGAGGATCTTATCTCCGCCGAGCTGGAGGTCGTGCCCGCCGGCAAGGCGCGCGACATCGGCTTCGACCGCAGCTTCATCGCCTCCTACGGTCACGACGACCGCGTGTGCGCCTACGCGGAGCTTGCGGGCATCTTTGACGCGAAGAGTCCGAAGCGCACCGCCGTGTGCATCTTCGCGGACAAGGAGGAGATCGGCTCCGAGGGCGTTTCCGGCATGCTTTCGCAGGCGTTCGACAAGTTCATGGCGGACCTGTGCGAGGCGCAGGGCGTCGCGCTGCGCGACTGCCTGGCAAACTCCTTTTGCCTGAGCGCGGACGTGACCGCCGCCTACGACCCGAACTTTGCCGACGTGTACGATAAGCGCAACGCCGCCTTCGTCAACTACGGCGTGGGCCTTTGCAAGTACACCGGCGCGGGCGGCAAGTCCGGTGCGAGTGACGCCTCCGCCGAGGTCGTGGGCCGCGTGCGTAAGCTGCTCAACGACAACGGCGTGTTCTGGCAGATGGCCGAGCTCGGCAAGACGGACGCGGGCGGCGGCGGCACGGTCGCCAAGTTCATGGCGCAGCGCAACATCGACACGCTCGACGCGGGCGTTCCCGTGCTCTCCATGCACGCGCCCTACGAGACGGTCGCCAAGCTCGACTGCTATATGACCTACAAGACCATGCGCGTGATCTTTGAGCAGAATTGACGAAAAAACGGCAGGGGAACCACCCTGCCGTTGTCATGCTGTTAGGTTAATGTAAAGAATCTGTAACTTTGCTTGTTTCCGCGCTTAGAGCGTGGTACACTGGGTGTTAAGAAATACAGAAAAGGAAGTTTTGCCATGACGAAGCTCTATACCGACACCTCGGCCAATCTGCCGCTCGCGCTGCTGCGCGAGTACGATATCGCGGTCATTCCGTTTTCCTACACGGTCAACGGCGTGGCGGAGGACTACAACGAGGAGACGGACTTCGACGGCAAGGCCTTCTACGACGCCATGCGCCGGGGCGCCGAGGTCAAGACCTCGATGGTCAATCCCGCAACGGCGGCGGCGTTCTTTGAACGCGCGCTCGCGCAGGGCGACGATGTGCTCTATGTCGGCATGTCCGGCGGCATCAGCGGCACGGCGCACGCCGCGGCGCTCGCGGCGGAGGAGCTGCGGGAAAAATATCCTCGCGCCAAAATCATGACCATCGACACCTATGCCGCCTCGCTCGGCGAGGGCCTGCAGGTGCTCGAGGCGGCGGAGCTGCTGCGCGCGGGCAGGAGCTTTGAGGAGGTCGGTGACCGCATTCTCACGCGCCGCCCCCACATGTGCCAGTTCTTCACGGTGGACGATCTCAACTACCTCAAGCGCGGCGGGCGCATCTCCGGCGCGGCGGCGCTGGTCGGCTCGGTGCTCGGCATCAAGCCCATCCTGCGCGGCGACGAGACGGGCCACATCGTTTCCTGCGGCAAGGTGCGCGGGAATAAGAAGGCCTACGCCGAGCTGGCGGACTATTTCGACAAGCGCGCGCTGGATAAGACCGCGCGCATCGGCATCGCCCACGCGGACAACCGCGAGGGAACGGATTATCTGCTCGGTCTTCTGCGCGAAAGGGGCTTTACCGGCGAATGCCTCGAGGTCTACTACGAGCCGGTCACCGGCGCGCACGTCGGCCCCGGCACGGTGGCGCTCTTTTTCTACGGCACGGAAAAATAACGGGATACATAGCGGGAAAGCATACGGTGCGCCGTATGCTTTCCCATTTTTCTGCAAATCCTACCTTGTGAGAAAAGAGGAGGGATGCGCCATGACGGAACCGACAAAGCCGAACGAGAACGAGGAGCAGAGGTCTGCGCCCGAGCAGACGCCGCCCATGCAGCCCATCGTGGACATGGGAGCCGTGACTACGCGCACCGCGCGCGGCACGGTCTACTGCCTGACGGTCGTCGGGCAGATCGAGGGCCACAGCCTTCTGCCCAATACCGTGAAAACGACCAAGTACGAGCACGTTCTGCCGCTGCTCGCGGCGCTCGACGAGAGCGAGGAAATCGACGGCGTGCTGCTGCTCCTCAACACCTGCGGCGGCGATGTGGAGGCGGGGCTTGCCATCGCCGAGCTGATCGCGGGCATGAGAAAGCCGACCGTTTCGCTCGTGCTCGGCGGGGGACACTCCATCGGCGTGCCGCTGGCCGTTGCGCCGAAGCGCTCGCTCATCGCGCCGAGCGCGTCCATGACCGTCCACCCCATCCGCACGAACGGAACGCTCATCGCCGCGCCGCAGACCTATCACTATTTCGACCGCCTGCAGGAGCGCATCGTGCGCTTTGTGACGAAGAATTCCGGCATATCCGAGAAAAAGCTGCTCGCGCTCATGCTGGCCGCCGAGGACATGGCCGCCGACGTCGGCAGCATCCTCTACGGCGAGGAGGCGGTGGCGGACGGCCTCATCGACCGCGTTGGCACGCTCGCCGACGCCTACGAGGAGCTTTACACGCTCATCGCCGAGGCCCGTGCGGCGGCGAAGCCGCGGCGGAAACGCGCGGCGCAGGAAAAATGAAGCGAAAAGACGCCCGACGGGCGTCTTTTTTACACTCTGTTCATCATTCGCTCTTGAAAAACGAGGGGGGAAATGGTATAGTACATAAGTTAAAATATGTCTTTTTCTGCCTATTTTTACTCCCTTGCACAAAGGAGATCACGGAATGTACTTAAAAGCGCTCGAAATTCAAGGATTTAAGAGCTTTCCCGATAAAACCGTATTGAACTTCGGTGAGGATATCACCGCCATCGTCGGCCCCAACGGCAGCGGCAAGTCCAACGTGTCGGACGCGATCCGCTGGGTCATGGGCGAGCAGTCGAGCAAATCGCTGCGCGGCGCGAAGATGGAGGATGTCATCTTCGGCGGCACGGAAAAGCGCAGCCAGATGGGCTTCGCGCAGGTGACGCTCGTGCTCGACAACACCGAGCACATCTTCCCCCGAATGGAGGAGAGCGAGGTCGCCGTCACCCGCCGGTATTACCGCAGCGGCGAGAGTGAATACTACATCAACAAGCAGAGCGTGCGCCTGCGTGACGTGAACGAGCTGTTCATGGATACCGGCATGGGCCGCGAGGGCTATTCCATCGTCGGTCAGGGCAAGATCGACGAGATATTGTCGGTCAAGAGCGCCGACCGCCGCGAGATCTTCGAGGAGGCAGCGGGCATCTCCAAGTTCCGCCACCGCAAGGAGGAGACGGAGCGCAAGCTCGAGCGCACGGAGGAGAACCTCGTGCGCATCAACGACAAGATCGCCGAGCTGGAGCTGCAGGTCGGGCCGCTGCGCTCGCAGGCGGAGAAGGCGAAGAAATATCTGATCCTCCGCGACGAGCTGCGCACGCTGGAGATCTCCGTCTGGCTCGAAAACCTGGACAAGATCAAGACCGATTCCATCAAGCTCAACACCGACTACGCGCTGGCCCAGCAGGAGCTGGAGCGCGCGAACGCCGCGCTGGACGAGCTGTACGCCGCCTCTGAGCAGTTTGCGGAAAAGGCACACGCGAACGACATGGAGCAGGAGCGCCTGCGCACCGAGTGCGCCGAGCTGGACGCGAAGCGCAGCGAGGAGGACGCCGCCGTGGCGGTGCTGCGCACGGGCATCGAGCACAACCGTGCGAACATCGAGCGCGTGGAGAACGACCTGCGCGACCAGTCGGGCCGCGCGGAGAGCCTGACCGTGCAGATCACTGCGAAGCACGCGCGCATCGAGGAGCTTGCCGCGCAGACGGCGGAGCTCGAGGAGGAGCTTCGCGCCTTCCTCGCGCAGGCGGAGGAGCTTGCCCGCACGGCCGGCGAGGCTGGCAGCGAGGTCGAGGCTCTGCGCGCGAAGGAAGCGCTGGCGGCCTCCGACGCGGCGGACTGCCGCGCGGACGTGAGCGCGATAAACGCGGGTCTTGCCGAGCTCTCCGAGCGCCGCGCGGCGCTCGAAGCGGAGAGCGAGAGCGTGGACGGTCAGCTGACCGAGAAGCGCAGGGCCGCGTCCGCGTCCCGCCGCGCCCTTGAGGAGGCGCAGGAGGAGGCCGACGCCGTGCGCAACATCATCTCCGGTCATACCCTCAAGATGGAGGGGCGCGTCAAGCGCGAGGAGACGGCGCGGCAGAAGAGCATCGACCTCACCATGGAAAAGAACAACCTTGACTCCCGCATCCACCTTCTGAGCGAGATGGAGAAGGAGTACGAGGGCTTCAATAAGGCGGTCCGTCTCATCATGCAGGCGGCGGAGAAGAACGCGCTGCGCGGCGTGCACGGGCCGGTCGCCAACCTGATGACGACCGATAAGCGCTATGCCGTCGCCATCGAGATCGCTCTCGGCGCGGGAATGCAGAACGTGGTCGTAGACCGCGAGGAGGACGCCAAGAGCGCCATCAACTTCTTAAAGCAGCGCGACGGCGGCCGCGCGACCTTCCTGCCGCTGACCGCCATCCGCGGCGACGTGCTGCGCGAGGCGGGCGTCGAGCGCGAGTACGGCTATGTCGGCGTCGCGTCGCAGCTCGTGCAGTTCGATCAGAGGTATACGGAAATTTTCAACAATCTGCTCGGCCGCACCGTCGTGGTCGAGGATATGGACTGCGGCATCGCCATCGCGAGAAAGTACGGCAGCCGCTTCCGCATCGTCACGCTCGACGGGCAGGTCTTGAACCGCGGCGGCAGCATGACCGGCGGCTCGGTGAGCCGCAGCGCGGGCATTTTGAGCCGCGCCAACGAGCTCAAGGAGCTGACTGCCCGGCGGGAGGCCTTAATGGAAAAGCTCGATGCCGCGCTCCGCGAGGCGGACGAGGCCAAGCGCGACCTGAACGCCGCGCAGTATGAGCTGGACGTCGCGCGCGAGCAGCAGCGCGGCGCGGAGGACGCGGTGCTCCGCCTGACGGGCGAAAAGAAGCAGTACGATATGCTGCTCGAATCGCTCCGCACGCGGGAGAGCGACATCGCCGCCGAGCTCGAGAGCATCACCGCGCGCACGGAGGAGCTGAAAAAGGCAGCCGCCACCCGCGAGGAGGAGATCAAAAAGCACGAGGCCGAGGCCGCACGCTGCCGTGCGGAGAGCGAGGAAAAGCTCGCCGGCCAGAACGAGCTCCAACGCGACAGCGCGCACCTCGGCGACGAGATCGCCGCGCGCAAGAGCACGCTTGCGGGCTTTACCGCCGAGCGGGAGACGACCGAACGCGCGCTGGGCGACCTCGAGACGCTCGCCCAGCAGATGCGCGGCGACGAGGATGGACGCCGTGCGCTCATCGAGGACTACCGCGCGAAGATCAAGGCCGCGGAGGAGGAGATCGCGCAGCATGACGCGGTGACCGCATCTCTGCGCGCCGACGCCGAGAAGCGCAGGGCGGAGCTGGCGGAGCTGGCGGAGGCCAAGCTGACGCTTGAGGGCGAGCGCAGCGCGAACGACCGCAGATACCGCGAGTGCAATGAGCTGCTCTCTCAGACACAGGCTGCCGCGGGCAGGCTCGAGCAGAAGCGTGTTACCGCCGCGATGGAGGAAAAGCAGATATTGGATAAGCTCTGGGAGAGCTACGAGCTGTCCCACTCCGCGGCGCAGGAGCAGCGCATCGAGCTGGAGAGCGTGCCGAAGGCGAGCCGCCGCATCAATGAATTGAAGCGCGAGATCAACGGCCTCGGCAATGTCAACGTCGGCGCCATCGAGGAATTCGACCGCGTGAACACGCGCTATACCTACCTCACCGGACAGCGCGACGATGTGGAAAAGGCCAAGGAGGAGCTGCTGGGCGTCATTGAGAACATCACGAGCGAGATGACGGTCATCTTCAAAGAGCAGTTCGCTCTCATCCGCGAGAGCTTTCAGGAGACCTTCCTCGAGCTCTTCGGCGGCGGCAAGGCCACGCTCGAGCTGGAGGACGAGAACGCCGTGCTCGACTGCGGCATCGAGATCAAGGTCCAGCCGCCGGGCAAGGCGCTCAAGACGCTCTCGCTGCTCTCGGGCGGCGAGAAGGCGTTCGTCGCCATCGCGCTCTACTTCGCCATTCTCAAGGTCCACCCCACGCCGTTCTGCGTGATGGACGAGATCGAGGCGGCGCTCGACGAGCCGAACGTCATCCGCGTGGCGCACTATATGCGCCGCATCTGCGACAAGACGCAGTTCATCGTCATCACCCACCGCCGCGGCACGATGGAGGCCGCCGACGTGCTCTACGGCGTGACGATGCAGGAGCGCGGCGTGAGCAAGGTGCTGACCATCAACATGAACGACATGGCGAAAGAACTGAACATCAAGGGGTAAGACGATGGGTATTTTTGCAAGGATCAAAAAGGCGTGGTACGACAGCATCATCTGGGAGACCATCGACGAGGATTTCTACGACGAGCTGGAGGAGAGCCTGATCATGGCAGACCTCGGCGCGGCGGTCGCGGCGGACGCCGTGAAGGAGCTGCGTAAGGTCGTATACGAAAAGAGCATTCAGCGCGGCGACGACGTCAAGCAGGCGCTGCGCGATATTTTGGAAAAGAAGCTCGAGGTCGGCGATACGAGCCTCGACCTCTCCACAACGCCGAGCGTCGTGCTCATCATCGGCGTGAACGGCGTGGGCAAGACCACGAGCATCGGCAAGCTTGCCAGCCGCTACAAAAAGCAGGGCAAGCGCGTGCTGCTGTGCGCGGCGGATACCTTCCGCGCGGCGGCGGCGGACCAGCTCGAAATTTGGGCAGACCGCGCGGGCGTGGAGATCGTGCGCAGCCGCGAGGGCGCCGATCCCGGCGCGGTGCTGTTCGACTCGCTGCAGGCGGCGAAGGCGAGAAATGTGGACGTCGTGTTCTGCGACACGGCGGGCCGCCTGCACAACAAGGCGAACCTGATGCAGGAGCTCTCGAAGCTGCGCAAGATCATCGACCGTGAAACGCCGGACGCCGCCAAGGAGACGCTGCTCGTGCTCGACGCGACCACGGGGCAGAACGGCTTGCAGCAGGCGAAGGTGTTCCGCGAGACGGCGGGCCTGACCGGCATCATCCTTACGAAGCTGGACGGCACGGCCAAGGGCGGCATCTGCGTCGCCATCGCGCAGGAGCTTGGCGTGCCGGTGAAGTTCGTCGGCCTCGGCGAGGGCATCGACGACCTGCAGCCCTTTGACGCGAAGGAGTATGTCAACGCGCTCATCTGAGCGCGCCGGATGAACAGGGAGGCACGGCATGGAGATCACGAACATCTGCCCCTACTGCGGAGGGGAAATGCGCGAGGGCGCGCTCCCTGCGTACAAGTACGCGCTTCGCTGGTGTCCGAGCGATGAGCGCGGCGGCATCGAGGAGGAGAAGAGCGTTCGGCTGAGCGGGACGCCTGTACTCGAAAGCGTCTATGCGCCCGCGCTCTACTGCGAGAGCTGCCGCGTGGTGATCGTTCCCGTGCCGGAGATCGAGACCTTTGCGGACAAGGCCGGCAAATGGCTGGATAAAACGCTCGGCTCGCTCGGCGACCGGATAGACCGCGCGGCGGAGCGCCGCGAGGAGGAAAAGGCCGCGCGGGAGAGAGAAGAAAAACGGAACAAGGACCCGTGGGAGGTATAGCATGAAGCTGGTATTGGCAACGCAGAACCCCAAGAAATTAAAGGAAATGAACGAGATCCTGAGCCATCTCGGCGTGGAGGTCGTGAGCGAGGCGGAGCTGGGCGTGAGGATCGAGGTCGAGGAGACCGGCGAGACCTTCACCGACAATGCCCGCCTGAAAGCAACGGCGGTGATGCAGGCGACCGGCCTGCCCGCCGTGGCGGACGACTCCGGCCTCTGCGTGGACGCGCTCAACGGCGGCCCCGGCGTGTACAGCGCGCGCTTCGGCGGCGAGGGACTGGACGACAAGGGCCGCTACACGCTGCTCCTCGAGATGCTGCGCGGGCAGACCGACCGCGCCGCGCACTTCCACACCTCCATCGTCTGTGCGTTCCCGAACGGCGACGAGCTGGTGTGCGAGGGTGAGTGCCCGGGCACCATCGCGTTCGCGCCGATGGGCGAGGGCGGCTTCGGCTACGACCCCGTATTCTTTGTGCCTGAGCTGCGCAAGACCTTCGGCCAGCTCACGGCGGAGGAAAAGGCGTCCGTCTCGCATCGCGGGAAAGCGCTGCGCGCCTTTGCCGCGGCACTCGACGACTATCTGAAAGGAAACGAATAAATGGAACTGACCGGAAAGCAGCGCGCCCAGCTGCGCGCCATGGCGAATGAGCTGGAGCCCATCGTCCACATCGGCAAGGACGGCATCGGCGAGAATCTTGTCAAGCAGGCGAACGACGCGCTTGAGGCGCGCGAGCTCATCAAGTGCCGCGTACTCGACAACAGTATGCTCACCGCGCGCGAGGCCTGCGACGAGCTCAGCCGCCTCACCCGCTCCGAGCAGGTGCAGGTCATCGGCACGAAATTCGTGCTCTATCGCGAGACGCACGCCAAGCCCAAGGAAAAGCGCATCGCGCTCGTGAAGGATAAGAAGAAAAAGACCGTCTGAACAGGACGATAAAGAGGGATTTTCATTGAAGATCGGAATTTACGGCGGCAGCTTCAACCCGCCGCATCTGGGGCACCAGAACGCCGCCGTCGAGGCGGCGGAGAAGTGCGCGCTGGATAAGCTTCTGCTCATTCCGGCGGGTATCCCGCCGCACAAGGTGATGGAGCAGGGAAGTCCCGCGAACGAGCACCGTCTCGCCATGACGCGCCTCATGGGCGGACAGGCCGCGCTTCAAAGCGGCGTCGAGGTCGAGGTGCTCGACCTCGAGATGGCGCGCGAGGGCAAGAGCTATACCGTCGATACACTCCGCGCCCTGCGCCGGCAGTACCCCAACGGCGAGCTGCTGCTCTTTATGGGGACGGATATGTTCTTCTCCTTTGAGAGCTGGCGCGCACCGGAGGAGATCGCGGAGCTCGCGAAAGTTGTTGCTTTCTACCGCAACGCGGATGACAGCGCCGCGGCCTTTGCCGCGCAGGCAGAGAAGCTCCGTGCGCGCTTCGGCGGCAGCTTTGAAGCGCTCGCACTCGACCGCGTGATCGAGGTCTCCTCGACCGCGCTGCGCGCGGGCATGGCAAGCGGCACGAGCGAAGCGATGCTCGAGCCGCAGGTCTACGGCTATATCCTGCGCGAGCATTTATACGGAACAAATCTTGATCTCAAGCGTCTAACGGTACAGCAGCTCCGTCCCATCGCGCTGAGCTATCTCAAGGCCAAGCGCTGCGCCCATGTGCTCGGCACGGCGGCGACGGCGGTGAAGCTGGCGGAGAAATACGGCGTGGACGTTCACCGTGCGGAGGTCGCGGGACTGCTGCACGACTGCACAAAGAAGCTCTCGATGCCGGAGCAGCTCGCGCTGTGCGAGAAGTACGGCATCGCGCTCGATGAGCTGGAGAAAAAGGCGCTCAAGCTGCTCCACGCCAAGACCGGCGCGGCGCTCGCGCGGGACGTGTTCGGCGTGGACGATGAAATTTACAATGCGATCCTCTGGCACACGACCGGAAAGCCGGACATGACGGTGCTGGAAAAGGTCATCTACCTCGCGGACTTCATCGAGCCGACGCGCGATTTTCCGGGCGTAGACGCGCTGCGGAGGACTGTGTGGGAGGATCTGGACCGCGGGCTTCTGATGGGCCTTGAAATGACGGTCGAGGAAATGGAGGAGATGGGGAACCCCATCCACGTCAACACCCTGGCGGCACGTGATTATCTGAAAGGAAAGACAAATGAAGGGAAAGCGGGAAGCGGACAACAACTTTAACTTCAAATCGGAAAAGCTCGACGAGCTGCGCTCCCGTGTGGACGCGGCCTTCGACGAGCACGGCGACGAGGCGTGGGAGCAGATCAAGGGCATTTTCACCCACCCCAAAAGACTGCTCGTCGCCGCGCTGGCGGCGGTGCTGCTCGTCGGCGTGATCACCGTCGGCGGCTATCTGCTGAAGATCCGTGCGCCGGAGCTGCCGAACAAGGACAATACGCAGAAGGATCCCAACCGGCCGCAGGTCGATGAGATCGACTACGGCGACGGCGTGCGCCCGCGCGTGAGCGGCGAGCGGAAAAGCAAGGACTTCTACACGGTCCTTGTGCTCGGCCGCGACACGGGCGGAGGCGGCAACACCGACACGATGCTGCTCGCGAGCTACGACGTGACGAACCAGAAGGCGACGGTCATGTCCATCCCGCGCGACACGATGGTGAACGTCCCGTGGGATGTGAAGAAGATCAATTCCGTCTACAACTACTACGGCGGAGGCGATAAGGGCATCAAGGCGCTCTATAAGGAGATCTCCCAGCTCGTCGGCTTTGAGCCGGACTATCAGGTGGTCGTGGAGTGGGAGGCCGTCGGCGCGATCGTGGAGGCCATCGGCGGCGTGTACTTCGACGTGCCCTACAACATGGACTACCATGACCAATATCAGGATCTTGTCATCGAGCAGGAAAAGGGCTACCGCAAGCTCAACGGCGACGACGCCATGCAGGTCATCCGCTGGCGCAAGAACGACTCCAACAGCCCCTACGGCAACCCGCAGATCGGCGACAGCGGGCGTATGCAGATCCAGCAGGATTTCCTCAAGGCGGTCATCAAGCAGCTTCTGCAGCTCAAGAACGTGGTCAACCCCGGTAAGCTCGCCGAGGTGTTCCGGGAGAATGTGGAGACCGACCTCTCCTTTGAAAACATCCTCTGGTTCGGCAAGCGGGCGGTGTTCGGCGGCCTTTCGCTGGAGGACGTGAGCTTCATGACCATGCCGTGGACGGGCGTATACGTTTACAGCCGCACGCTCAGCGCCGAGTACGGCAGGACGATGAAGCTCGACTATGTGGTGCCGCAGGCCAACGCGCTGCTGGATCTGGTGAACGATTCCCTCAGTCCGTTCACGGAAAAATTCACGCTGCGCGATCTGGATATCATGTCCGTCAACGCGGACGGCTCGCTCGCCTCCTCCACCGGACGGGTGGAGGACAGCAAGGCGGCGGCCGCGCCGCCGGTGTTCGTCGATCCGTACACGGGAAGGATCGCGAACAGCTCGGAGAGCACGGGCGGCGAAACGGAAGAAAACGATCCGCCGGCAGAGGTGACCTCGGGGAGCCTGACGGTCATCGGCGAGACGACGGGAAACGAATAAATCGGAAAGGGAAAAGAGAATGGTAAACGCAAAGGAAATGGCGCTTGCGGCCGCCAAGGCGCTCGACAGCAAGAAGGGCCGCGACATCAAGGTGCTGGAGATCGACAAGATCACTACGCTGGCGGATTATTTCGTCATCTGCTCCGGCGGCAGCAACACGCAGATCAACGCGCTGTGCGACGAGGTGGAAAAGGAGCTGGATCAGCTCGGCGAGCAGCCCATTCACCGCGAGGGCTATCGCGGCGGCACCTGGGTGCTGCTGGACTACGGCTGCGTGGCGGTCCATGTGTTCAATGAGGAGGCCCGCGCGTTCTATGGGCTGGAGCGCTTGTGGAGCGACGGCCACGCGCTGGACCTCACCGGCGTGCTGACGCCGGACGCGGCAAAATAAAAGCGTAAAAATAGAAGCGACTATGGAAATACAGAAGGAGAAAGTCATGAAGTACGATTTCGCAGCCATTGAGAAAAAATGGCAGGACAAGTGGGAGCAGGAAAAGCCCTACGCCGCCGTGACCGGCGATCCGAGACCGAAATTCTACGGGCTCATCGAGTTCCCGTACCCTTCCGCCGCCGGATTGCACGTCGGCCATCCGCGCCCCTTTACGGCAATGGACATCATCTGCCGCAAGAAGCGGATGCAGGGCTACAACGTCCTCAATCCCATCGGCTTTGACGCCTTCGGTCTGCCGACGGAGAACTTTGCCATCAAGAACCACATCCATCCCGCCATCGTCACGCAGCAGAACATCAAGAACTTCACCCGCCAGCTCAAGATGCTCGGCTACGGCTTCGACTGGGACCGTGTGGTGGACACCACCGACCCCAATTACTACAAGTGGACGCAGTGGATCTTCCTGCAGATGTTCAAGCATGACCTGGCCTACAAGACCACCATGCCCGTCAACTGGTGCACGAGCTGCAAGTGCGTGCTGGCAAACGAGGAGGTCGTCGAGGGTGTTTGCGAGCGCTGCGGCAGCGAGGTCATCCGCAAGGAAAAGAGCCAGTGGATGCTGCGCATCACGAAGTACGCCGACCGCCTGATCGACGATCTGGACGATGTGGACTTCATTGAGCGCGTCAAGACCCAGCAGCGCAACTGGATCGGCCGCTCCACCGGTACGGAGGTCACCTTCAAGACCAACACCGAGGACGACATTACCGTCTATACCACCCGTGTGGATACGCTCTTCGGCGTGACCTACACGGTCATCTCTCCCGAGCATCCGCTGCTCAAGAAGTGGCAGCCCCTTATCAAGAACTGGGACGAGGTCGCCGCCTATCAGGAGGCCGCCGCCCGCAAGAGCGACTTCGAGCGCGGCGAGCTGAACAAGGACAAGACCGGCGTCCGCCTCGACGGCATCGAGGTCATCAACCCCGCCAACGGAAAGGTCGTGCCGATGTTCGTCTCCGACTACGTTCTGATGGGCTACGGCACCGGCATCGTCATGGGCGTTCCGGGCCATGACCAGCGCGACTGGGACTTCGCCACCGCATTCCATATCCCCATCGTCGAGGTGGTCGAGGGCGGCGACATCACCAAGGAGGCCTTCACGCTCAAGGACGATACGGGCATCATGGTCAACTCCGGCTTCCTCAACGGAATGACCGTCAAGGAGGCTATCCCCGCGATGAAGCAGTATGCCATCGAGCAGGGCTGGGGCCATGAGAAGGTCAACTACAAGCTGCGTGACTGGGTGTTCTCCCGCCAGCGCTATTGGGGCGAGCCCATTCCTCTGGTCAACTGCCCGACGTGCGGCTGGGTGCCCGTTCCCGAGGAGGAGCTGCCGCTCGTTCTGCCGCAGGTCGAGAGCTACGAGCCGACCGACGACGGCGAGAGCCCCATCTCCAAGATGATCGACTGGGTCAACACGAAATGCCCGAAGTGCGGCGGCCCCGCCAAGCGCGAGACCGACACCATGCCGCAGTGGGCGGGGTCGAGCTGGTACTTCCTGCGCTATATGGACCCGCACAACGACAAGGCGCTTGTCTCCCACGAGGCGGAGAATTACTGGGGCCCCGTGGACTGGTACAACGGCGGCATGGAGCATACCACGCTTCACCTGCTCTACTCCCGCTTCTGGCATAAGTTCCTGTACGACATCGGCGTCGTGCACACCAAGGAGCCCTACGCCAAGCGCACGAGCCACGGCATGATCCTCGGCCAGAACCCGCACTACGTCGGCAACGTCTCCACGCAGGAGGAGAAGGACGCTCTCATTGCCAAGTACGGCAATCAGGCGCTGCGTCCGGCGGTGAAGATGTCGAAGTCCCTCGGCAACGTCGTCAACCCCGACGATGTGGTCAAGGCCTACGGCGCGGACACCATGCGCCTTTATATCATGTTCATCGGCGACTTCGAAAAGGTCGCGACCTGGTCCGACGACGCGGTGAAGGGCTGCAAGCGCTTCCTGGACCGCGTGTGGAACCTCGCAGAGATGGCGACGGCGGACAAGGCCGTTTCCGAGAAGAACGAGCCCATCATCCACAAGACCATCAAGAAGGTCACGGACGACATCGACACGCTCAAGATGAACACCGCCATCGCCGCGCTCATGACGATGGTCAACGAGTTCTACGCCAACGGCCTCACCCGCGGCGATTTTGAGAAGCTGCTGCTCATGCTCTCGCCCTTCGCGCCGCACATGGTCGAGGAGCTGTGGGAGCAGCTTGGCTGTGCCGCTGAGTACGGCAAGATGGCCATGCAGATGCCCTGGCCGGAGTACGACGAGAGCAAGACCGTCGCCGCCCACACCGAGATGGCGGTGCAGGTCAACGGCAAGCTCAAGGGCACCGTCACCGTGGCGATGGACAGCGAGCAGGATGCCGTCGTCGAGGCCGCCCGTCAGGTCGAGAAGATCGCCAAGGCGCTCGATGGGATGCAGATCGTCAAGGTCATTTTCGTCAAGAATAAGCTCATCAACCTGATCGTCAAGCCGCAGTGAGCGAATTTCTGCGAAAAAACGAAAAAGGATATTGACAAGCCGGCGGTTTTTCAATATAATACCCACGTTAGTCATGTCAATGACTCTTAAAGAGCACTCAGGAAACAGCCGGGTGCATCGGAGGGAGGGAAAACATAAATGTCCGAGGTCCATGTCAAGGAAGGCGAGAGCCTGGACAGCGCTCTGAAGAGATTCAAGAGAAGCTGCGCCAAGGCCGGCGTTCTGGCGGAGGTCCGCAAGCGCGAGTGCTATGAAAGCCCGAGTGTGAAGCGCCGCAAGAAGAGCGAGGCTGCCCGCAAGAACCGCAATAAGCGCTATTACTAAGAGCATTCAAAAAAAGAAGCATCACAGTTGTGATGCTTCTTTTTTTGAGCTTGGTTTCAGCGCTTGTCGCTCACCGCTTCGCGCGCTGCAAGGTGTCGCTGCGGACGCGCAGGTCGTCCTGCGCGACGGATTTCGTTTGGTTTCGCGCCGTGCGGCGCGAAATGACGCAGGTCGCTTGCTATCCTGCGCGGGGCGTGCTATACTCGTGCCAAAGGGAGTGGATACGATGAAGGAACACATTCTGGCCTTTGGCTGCGAGGGAATCGTGCCGCTGCTGACGCGGACCTTTGCGCCGCGCAAAATGGCGGTAAAGGCGGTGCCGCTTGCGGACTACGCGCAGACGGTCGGCGCGCTCGCGGGTGCGGCGGATTGCCTGCGCACGGAGGAGGTCTATGCCGGGCTGCCGCTGGGCGAGCCGATGCTCGTGTTCTGCGGCTTCTACGGCGACCGCATGAACCACGCGCTGAACGCAATGCGACGCACCGGACTGCGCATTCCGTATAAGGCGATGCTGACCGCGGCGAACCGCGGCTGGAGGCCCGCGGAGCTGTTCGCGGAGCTTCAGAAGGAGCACGCGGCAATGACCGCTAAGCGTTGAGCAGCTCCGGCAGGAGGTCGCTGACCTCGGGATACATGAGAAAGGCGGTCTCCATGCCGCGCTCACGTCCGAGCCGGAGCTTGCATCGCAGCGTTTCGGCGGTGTCGAAGAGAACAAAATGCGCCCGGCCCTGCGCGGTGTAGCTGAAATAATTCGCGCACAGCTCCTCGGAGAAAAAGACCGCCGCGCCGCAGCGCTCGCGCCGTGCGGACAGCTCCTCCGGTGTGAGCGGCGTTCCCTCGCCGCTGCGGCAGGGGAGAACGAAGTCCATCGCAAGGCGCTGACAGTCGAGTGCGATGCGCTGCGTGCCGTAGCGCGCGGCGGCGTCCGAGAGCCGTTCACGCAGCGTCCCGCCGGAGAGCGCGGTGCAGATGAGCACGCTCGCCTCGGGTACGGCAAAGCGCTCTGGCACATAGAGCCGCCGTCCGCTCTGCGCGAGCATCGCGCCGAGCCGCGAGAGAAAGGGAAGACGATCCTCCCGCGCGCCTCCCTCAAAGTCCGCGAGCACGCCGCCGAAGCGGTGCGCATGGCACTCGCCGAGGATGGCGCGGCAGAGCATGGGCAGCTCCGGCAGAGGACCGTTGCAGCGGTCGGAGAGACCGAGCAGGCCGCCCTGCGCTCCGCGCGGCAGCTCGCTGCGCAGCAGCCGCCCGCCGTCGCCGACGGCGTAGGCAATGTGGACGAGCGGCACACGGTAGCCGCGGCAGCTTGCGGCCTCCGCCGGCGTGACCGCGAGAAAGACAGACACAGGCGATACCCCCTTGCAGAAAACGGGAAAAATTGGTAGACTACCAATATAGATATGCACCCGGAAAGGAAACCATGCCGATGCTCCTGACACCTCATTGGGTTTTTGACGATTATACCGCCGTGACGCCGGACTTCCTGCGCGCGCATGGCGTGACGCTGCTGCTCACCGACCTCGACTATACGCTCGCGCCCAAGTCCGTCCGCGAGCCGGACGACGCGGTGCGCGCGTGGCTCGCCGCGCTGGCGGCAGCGGGCGTCACCGTCGCCGTTTTGTCGAACAACCGCAGCCCGCGGCGCGTGCAGCGCTTCTGTGCGGGGCTGGGCATCGACTTCGTGGGCCACGCGCAAAAGCCCTCGCGAAAGGGCTACCGCCGCGCGCTGGAGAAGTTCAAAACGCCGCCGGAGCATACGGCGATGCTCGGCGACAAGCTGCTCACGGATATCCTCGGTGCAAAGCGCAGCGGTGTGCTGGCGCTGATGGTGGAGCCGAAGGGCGGCGCGCGCGGTCCGTGGCAGAAGGTGCTCCATGCCCTGCAGGAGCCGTTCAAGCGCGCGAGCGCGCACGACGAGCGCACAGCGCGGCAATAATTTTGCAAAATTTGGCGCAAGATAGAGAAAACTACTTGCAATGAGGCCCTATATGCGGTAAAATACCATAGGTTAAAAACCGATACTTTATGAATTTGAGGAAGTCCGTAGTGATTTCCTCGGGAATATGGAGGAAAAAACTATGGCAACCATTACAGCCGGTGATTTCAGAAACGGCAAGACCTTTGAGATGGACGGCAAGGTCTATCAGGTCGTCGAGTTCCAGCACGTCAAGCCCGGCAAGGGCGCGGCGTTCGTCCGCACCAAGATGCGCAACGTCGAGACCGGCGCGGTCACCGAGACCTCTTTCAACCCCACCGCGAAGTTCGACGAGGCGTTCGTGGAGCGCAAGGACATGGAGTACAGCTACAACGACGGCGATCTCTACTACTTCATGGATCAGGAGACCTATGATATGGTCCCCCTGAACCGCGAGCTGCTCGGCGATGCGTTCCGCTTCGTCAAGGAAAACACCATGTGCAAGGTTCTGTCCGTCAAGGGCCGCGTGTTCGGCATCGAGCCGCCCAACTTCGTTGAGCTGGTCGTTACCAAGTCCGAGCCGGGCGCCAAGGGCGACACCGCCACCAACGTGACCAAGCCCGCCATCGTCGAGACCGGCGCCGAGATCAAGGTCCCCCTGTTCATCAACGAGGGCGATAAGATCCAGATCGACACCCGCACCGGCGAGTACATGGGCCGCGCCAAGTAAAAAAACAAGTCAGCAGGAAACCGTTTGATCTGATCTGAAAGGAGAAGCATTATGGGTATTTCTGAAAAGATTGCTTATCTCAAGGGCCTGATGGAAGGCATGAACGTGGATACGGAGTCCAACGAGGGCAAGCTCTTTGCCGCCGTCGTGGACGTGCTCGATGAGATCGCCCTCGAGGTCGAGGACCTGACCGACGAGGTCATGGAGCTCGGCGACGGGCTGGATGTCATCAGCGACGACCTCTCCGATGTGGAGGACATCGTCTACGACGAGTGGGACGATGACGACGATGACGATGACGATGATGACGAGGACGACGAGGACGACGAGGAAGAGGAGTGCTACGCCACCACCTGCCCCGAGTGCGAGGAGGAGATCTTCTTCGACGACACCATGCTCGAGGACGGCGAGATCATCTGCCCGAACTGCGGCGCGAAGCTGGAGTTCGACCTCTCCGATCTGGCCGACGCCGCGGACGAGGATAAGGACGAGGAGTAAATCCGCAAAACGAAACGCGCAGCCCTTCGGCTGCGCGTTTTTTTCTTTGCTTTTTCAGAACGGCCGCTTGGCGACCTCGACGATCGTATCCAGCATCCCCTGGATCTGCGGGGTGAGAACCTTGTTCTTGTGATAGATGACCTGGCGGAACTGCGACATTTTGCAGTCCTCGACGCGCACCGCAGCAAGGCTCTTTTCGTGGATGCTCTTTTTCACGGTGTAGAGCGGTAGGACGGTCATGTACGCGGGATTCTCATACAGCAGGCGCAGGGCGAGCACATCGTCCTCCAGCTCGAGGAAGGGACGGATCTCCAGACCCTGACGGGCCAGCTCGGTGTCGAACAGGTCGCGGTAGGCGTTCGTGCGGTTCATCAGGATAAAGGGGTGGTCGACCAGCTCGGCCAGACGGACGCTCTCGCGCGCGGCGAGCGGGTTATCGCGGTTCGTGACTACCACGACCTCCTCCTCGGCCTCAAAGACCTTGACGAACTGCGGGTCGAGCACCTGAGAATCGAGCGTGTAAATGAGGTCGAGCTCGTTTTTGAGCAGCTTGTCCTTGAGCGAGGCGACCATGTCGGCGTGCAGGCGCATCATCACATGGGGAAAGCGTTGGCGGAAGGCCGGGACAATGTCGGAGAACGACGCGGTCATAAGGGAATTGAGCGTGCCGACCTGCACCATGCCCGTCAGCTCCGTTTCCTCGGAGGCAAAGACCTGCGCGCGGGCGACGGCGCTGACGATATCGCGGGCGTAGGAGATGAAGTTCTTGCCGTACTGCGTGATGGAGACGTTCTTCCCGATGCGGTCAAACAGACGCACACCCAGCTCGCGCTCAAGCTGCTGGATCTGCACGGTGACGGCGGACTGGGAATAGTCCAGCGCCTCGGCAGCCTTGGAGAAGCTGTTGAGCTCGGTGACCTTCAGAAATGTGACAAGATTGCGGATCTCCATGTGCGTGTATCTCCGATTTCAAAAAATTTAAATGATTCTTCAAATATACTAATAAAAAGAATGAATGTTGTCAAGACCATTCCGAAAAGAAAAAAGGGCGTCTGCCCTTTTTTCTTACTGCTTGGAGGAGAGATAGTAGTCGCTCTCGCCGGGATGGTAGAACGGACAGGCAGGGTAGTCCCCGCGCAGGAATTGGGCCATTTCGTCCTCGTCCAGCTCGGCGCCCTGTTCGCAGGTGTAGCAGTCGTACTCCTCGTCGTAGACGTAGTTCATGCAGTCCTCGCAGCGGCTCTGCTTCGCCATCGCGCGCCCTCCTCAGTCCTTGTACTCGATGTGCAGCAGCTCGTGCGCGCGGTCGGCGAGACCGTTTGCGTACATCGCGTCGATGACCGGGTTGCGCTCGCTGCGCTTGAACATGGCGCTGCGGTCAATCTCGTAGAGCCCCTGCGCGCGCTGGAGCTTTTTCGCCATCAGGGCGTAGGGCTGGCCCGCGCCTCCGACGCAGCCGGTGCGGCAGGACATGACCTCGACGAGGTCCGCCTGCACCTCGCCGCTCTGGATCTGATCGAGCAGCTTTGCGGCGCTGCCGAGCCCGTGGACGATGGCGACGCGCACCTTGCGGCCGTTGATCGTGACCTCGGCGAAGCGAACGGCGTCTGTGCCGCGGATGCCGCTGTGCTCGATGGTGCGCAGGGCATTCTTGCTCTTGTCGGGGGTGCAGCAGCGGATGACTGCCTCAGCCACGCCGCCGCTCGTGCCGAAGATCTCCGCCGCGCCGGAGCCCATGCCGTAGGGCAGGTCGGGGGATTCCTTCTCCAGCATCTGGAAGCGGATGCCGGACTCCTTCATCATCTGCACGACCTCCTGCGTGGTGAGCACAAGGTCGACGTAGGGGACGCCATAGGTGTCGCGGAACTCCTCGCGCCGCGCCTCCATCTTCTTGGCGGTGCAGGGCATGATGGCGATGTGGAAGGTCGTGCGGCTGTCCTCGGCGTCCTTCTTGCGGTAGTTTTCCTTGAGCACGGACGCAAACATCTGCATGGGGGAGCGGGCGGTGGAGAGATTCTTCAGAAATTCGGGCCGCTCGTTTTCCACATACTTCACCCACGCGGGGCAGCAGGAGGTCATCAGCGGCAGGTTCTCGCCGGTTTCGAGCCGGCGCAGGAACTCGGCGGATTCCTCGCGCACGGTGAGGTCCGCGCCGAAGATGGTGTCGTACACCTCGTCCGCGCCCATGATCTTGAGCGCGGTGACGAGCTTATCGAGCACGTTTTCGCCCGCGGGGAGGCCGTAGGCTTCGCCGATGGCGACGCGCACGGCGGGCGCGATCTGAATGACGACTCGCTTTTGCGGGTCCTGCAGGGCTTTCCACGCGGGGCCAATGTCGTTCTTGATGGTGATGGCGCCGGTGGTACACACGGCGGAGCATTGTCCGCAGCTGACGCAGTGCGTCTCGCTCAAGGGCTTATTGTCCGCCGTGGCGATGTGCAGGCCTGGGCCGCGGCCGGCAAAGCGCAGATTGCTGACGCCCTGCACCTCGTGGCAGACGCGCACACAGTCGCCGCAGAGGATGCACTTGTTGAGGTCCATCGTGACGGCGGGGCTGGAGAAGTCCATCTTGACGTGCTCGCGCGTATCGTCGAAGCGGACGTGGTGGATGCCGAAGCGGACCGCCATCTCCTGCAAGCGGCAGGCGCGGTTCTTCTCGCAGGTGGTGCAGTCGCGGCAGTGCGCGGAGAGCAGCAGCTCGATGATCATGCGGCGGTACTTGAGCAGCCGCGCCGTGTTGGTGCGGATGTGCAGCTCGTTTTTCGGCGGCATGGTGCAGGCCGCGTCGATCTTTCCGGTGCCCTCCTCCTCGACCATGCACATACGGCACGCGCCGTAAACGGACAGATCGGAATGGAAGCAGAAGTTGGGGATCTCAACGCCGGCCTTGCGGCAGACCTCGAGCACGTTGGGTTCGTTGTCATATTCTACGCGGATGTTGTCCACGTACATAACGCCCTTAGACATCGAGCTCCACCTCCTTGATCGCGTCGAAGGGGCAAGCCTCGATGCAGGTATAGCATTTCACGCACTTTTCCGGGTCGATCGAAAACGGCGAGCGGATGACGCCGGTGATGGCATTCGCATGGCAGTTGCGCGCGCACTTGCTGCACCCGCGGCAGATGGCGGGGTCCACGACCAGACAGATGCGGTTGTAGGGCAGATCGCCCGGCTGGATGGGATAGCGGTGGTCGCTTTCGCACAGCGCGCAGCGACCGGCCAGGTGGCCGCGAAACTCCTCGGGGAAGTATTTCACGGCACTTTGCAGCGTCGAGAACGAGCCGCGCCCGAGGTTGCAGAAGGCGGTGACGGAGATCATCTCGCCGAGGTCCATGAGCAGGGAGAAGTCCTCCTCGCTCAGCCGGTAATTGCGCAGCGCCCACAAAAGCTCGTTCATGCGCTTGGTGCCCTCACGGCAGGAAACGCATTTGCCGCAGAACTCCGTCTGCGTATACTGCATGAAGCGGCAGGCGACGTCCACCATGCAGCGGTCCTCGTCGAGGACGGTGATGACGCTGTCGCCGCGGCGGATGCCGTAGGGCTTGAGCTGCTGAAAATGCAGCGGCAGGTCAAGCTGCTCGGCGGACAGAAGTCCGCCGCTGGGGCCGCCGATCTGCACGGCCTTGCACCTTTTTCCGTTCACCATGCCGCCGCCGAGCTGCTCCACGACCTCGCGCAGCGTGGTCGATTCCTCGGGGATGTCCACATGACCGGGGCGGTTGATGTCGCCCTTGAGCATAAAAATTCTTGCCATTCGATCCACTCACTTTTTCTTGCGTTTGCGTATAATACACAACAATATAACACTCTATCACTATACGGAAAAAATGTAAAGAGAAGCGTTCATAAATAATCTGAATAGGTCGAAAACCATGACGAAAAAGGCATAAAGACCGACCGGAGAAGCGCCCCGCAAGGCTCTCAACGCCGTACAGGAGCCGGCGCGGCAGGCCAAAAGACAAAGAAAGCGGGGGACGCTGCGCGTCCCCCGCTTTTCAGATCAGCTCTGTTTCCTCGTCGTCCAGCAGCTGCATCACCGATACCTCGTAGGCGGTGCGCTCCTCGCTGCCCGCGTCGGTCTGCTTGATGTAGGTGCGGCTCTGCACGCGGCCCTCAAGCGTCAGGCGGTCGCCCACCTGCATTTCTGCGATCTTGGCGGCGACCTTTCCCCACGCGATGCAGGGCAGATAGTCCGCGCGCCCGTAGCGGCGGTTGACCGCCAGGATCATATCGCAGATGCTGCGCCCCAGCGGCGTGCGCCGCAGCGTCGGCTGCTTGCACAGCACGCCCGAGAGCAGGATGCGGTTGAAGTGCCCGCCGTCGCACGGCTCGAGGGACTGGGCAAAGGTGGAGATGACCAGACGGCTGCCGTGCCCGCTGCGGTTGTTGAACGAGCGGAGCTGTCCGGTCACGCGCAGGGGCGTGCCCTCTGCAATGTCGATGCCCTCCAGCAGAGCGGAGGGGGCAAGGATGAGCGGCAGGTCGCTCTGCCCGGACAGGCGCTCCACACGCAGCGGAAAGCGGTAGAAGCTCTCGCCGTGATTCTCGTGCGAAAAGGAGGGAGCTGCGCCGACTGTGCCCCAAAGCTCCACATAGTTCTGACTTTTTTCCATAGCGTACACCTCAAAGTATGTTGTTGGTGCAGTCTATGAAAAAGAGCGCGCGAGTATGACAAAAGGGAAGCCCCTGCGGGCTTCCCTTTGCTGCGATTGGAGAGAGGAGCTTACATCTTGGAGATGATGTCCACGATCTCCGCACCGATGCGCTTCTGAGCCTCGACGGTGGCGGCGCCGATGTGCGGCGTGCAGGAGACCATCGGGTGAGAGTAGAGCGCCTTGTTGGTGGCGGGCTCGTCGGCGTACACGTCCAGACCGGCGGCGCGGACCTTGCCGCTCTCCAGACCGGCGAGCAGGGCGGCCTCGTCAACGTTGGTGCCGCGGGAGGTGTTGATGATGACGACGCCGTCCTTCATCTTGGCAATGCGCTCGGCATTGATGAGCGCGCCGCCGTCGACCGCGGGAGCGTGGACGGAGATGAAGTCAGCCTTCGCCAGCAGCTCGTCCATCTCAACGTAGGGAATACCCAGCTGCTCCTCGATGCCGGGGATGTGGAAAATATCGAAGGCGATGACGTTCATGCCGATGGCCTTGGCCATCACGCCGAGCTTCTGACCGATGCGGCCAAAGCCGACGACGCCGAGGGTCTTGCCGCACAGCTCGATGCCCTTGCCGTAGGCCTTCTTTTCCCACTGGCCGTTGCGCATGGTGTAGCCGGCGTGGGAGATGTAGCGTGCGCAGGAGAACATGTGCGCCATAGCGAGCTCGGCGACGGACTCGGAGGAAGCGCGCGGGGTGTTCTTCACGTCGATGCCGGCGGCCTTGGCATAATCGACGTCGATGTTGTCAACGCCTACGCCGCCGCGGATGATGAGCTTGAGCTGGCTGCCCTTGGCCTCGTCGATCTGTGCGGCGCGGACCTTGGTCTTGGAGCGGACGACGACCACGTCGAAGTCACGCAGGGCCTTGCCCAGCTCGGCGGGCTCGTAGAACTGCTCGACGACCTCGTGACCCTGAGCCTTCAGCTCGGCCATCGCGGTCTTATCCATACCGTCAGTAACAAGAATACGCATGATAACTTTCTCCTTGTAAATTTTTTAAAATGGTTTTACTTGTGCTCGGCCTCGAACTTCTTGAGGAAGTCGACCAGCGCCTGCGCGCCCTCGATGGGCATGGCGTTGTAAACGCTCGCGCGCAGACCGCCGACGGACTTGTGGCCCTTGAGGTTATCGTAGCCCGCAGCCTTGGTGGCGGCGACGACTTCGGCATCCAGCTCGGCGGAGTCGGTGACGAAGGGGATGTTCATGAGAGAGCGGAACTCCGGCTCGACCGTGCCGTGGAACATCTTGGAGGAATCCAGGAAGTCATAGATGACCTTGGCCTTGGCGATGTTGCGCTTGTGCATCTCCTCAAGACCGCCGATGCTCTTGAGATACTTGAAGACCTTGCCGCAGCAGTAGATCGCCCAGCAGTTGGGGGTGTTGTACATGGAGCCGTTCTTGGCGTGGGTGTCGTAGCGCATGTAGATGGGCATCTTGGGGTCGAGGTCCTCGCGGATGAGGTCCTCGCGGATGATGACGATGACCATGCCGGCAGGGCCGACGTTCTTCTGCACGCCCGCGTAGATCATGTCGTAGTCGCTGACGTTGCAGGGCTGGGAGAGGAACATGGAGCTCTGGTCGGAGACGAGGATGTGGCCCTTGGTGTTGGGCAGCTTCTGCCAGGTCACACCGTGGATGGTCTCGTTCTCGCAGATGTAGACGTAGTCGGCGTCGTCGGGAATGTCGAGATCGGAGCAGTCGGGAATGTAGCTGTAGTTCTTATCCTTGGAGGAAGCGGCAACGATGACCTCGCCGTACTTCTTGGCTTCCTTGATGGCCTTGCTGGACCATGCACCGGTGTCGATGTAGACGGCCTTGCCGTTCTTCATCAGGTTCCAGGGAACCGCCGCGAACTGGAGGGTGGCGCCGCCCTGAATGAAGAGGACCTTATAGTTGTCAGGGATCCCCATCAGGTCGCGCAGGTCGGCGTCGGCTTCGTCGATGATCTGCTGGAAGACCTTGGAGCGGTGGGACATTTCCATGACGCACATGCCGCTGCCGCGGTAGTTCATCATCTCGTCACGGATCTCCTCCAGCACGGGCTCGGGCATCATGGCGGGACCGGCGGAGAAGTTGTAGGTGCGATTGTACTTCATTGTTGTTTCCTCCTGATCGTTGTTATTTTAAGGTAAAATGACGGTTTTTGCCTGATTTGACAAGTACAGTATAGTACAGCTTATTTGGATAATCAATAGAAAAAAAGAAATGACCTAAATGATTTTTTGTCAACGAAACAAAAAGTAAGATTTTCGCGCTTCGGCTTGAAAAAGCAAAGCGGGGCGGTGTTCTTAAAAAAGATGTAAGAAAGTCGTAAAAAGAAAAACATTGCATATTGCGTTAAGAACGTATAAAATATTTGGGAAGAACCGTGAAAGAAGGTATTGCCATGCGTCCGGACGGAACCAGAGTCAAGAATGCCAGCGCCATTGTTTCGGCGCTTCCCTATATCATGCCGCGCCGCTATGACGCGCACGACTACATCACCGAGTACGCCGAGATGGAGCCGATGCGCCGCTACATCCAGAGCAAGCGGCGGGAGGGCGTGCGCATCTCCTACATGGCGCTGATCCTCGCCGCCTACTTCAAGGCGTATCAGCAGAACCCGAAGATCAACCGCTTCATCATGAACTCGAAGATCTACCAGCGCAACCACTTCTGCGTCAGCTTCGTCATTCTCAAAACGCGCGCCGACGGCACGCCCGACGAGACGAGCGTGAAGATCTTCTTTGAGGACGGGGACGACGTCATTTCCATCAACCGCAAGATCGAGGACGCGGTCGCGCTCAACCAGAAAAAGGAGCATAACAACAACACCGACCGCTTTGCGAACTTCATGTTCTCGCTGCCGGTGCTGCCGACGCTCTTGGTCGGCCTCGTCAAGCTCCTCGACCGCCTGGGCCTGCTGCCGCGCTTCGTCATTGACCTCAGCCCGTTCCATACGAGCCTCTTCATCACCAACCTCGCCAGCATCAACACGGAGGCCATCTACCACCACTGCTACGAGTTCGGCACGACGGGCGTGTTCGTCTGCATGGGCAAGCCCATTCCCAACTTCCTCACCGGTGAATACAACAAGAAGATCATGCCGCTCGGCATCGTGATGGACGAGCGCATCTGCACGGGCCACGAGTACGCGCTCTTCTGGCAGACGCTCCGCCGATACCTCAAGCACCCCGAGCTGACGGAGAACGGCGCGGAGGAGCGTGCGGAGATGCCGGAGGCGGTCGAGGCGTAAGGGGGCAATCGCGCGTTGCTTGCTTTTCCGACGGAAAGAGGGTATGCTGTCCGACATGGAGGTGATCGCGCATGGAAACCAAAAATGTGATCTACGAGCTGCGCACGGGAAAGGGCATGTCGCAGGATGAGCTTGCCGAGAAGCTGTTTGTGACGCGGCAGGCGGTCTCGCGCTGGGAAAACGGCGAGACGGTGCCGAACACGGAGACGCTCAAGCTGCTCTCAAGGCTCTTCGACGTGTCGATCAACACGCTTTTGGGTTTGCCGCGGCAGCTGATCTGCCAGTGCTGCGGGATGCCGCTCGAGGAGGCGTCGCTCAGCCGTGAGCCGGACGGAGCCATCAACGAGGACTACTGTAAATGGTGCTACGCCGATGGCAAATTCGCCTATGCGAGCATGGACAAGCTCATCGACTTCTGCGCGGAGCACATGGCAAGCGAGCAATGGCCTGCCGGGCAGGTGCGCGCCTATCTGGCGAGACTCCTGCCGACACTCAAGCATTGGCAGGCGGCGGAATAAGAAAATACCGGTAAAAAAGCGAGCCGTACGGCTCGCTTTTTCATATCTCCTGCGGGAAGTCCTTGCAGGGCTTGAGCGCGGCCTTGGCCGGCTCGCTGAGCCGGCGGCCCGTATAGTCGAAACGTGAGCCGTGGCAGGGGCAGTCCCACGATTTCTCGTCGTCGTTCCACGTCAGCTCGCAGCCGCGGTGCGGGCAGCGGATGTCCACCGCGAACAGCGTGCCGTCCGTGTGGCGGTAGACGCCGTATTTTTTGCCCTGCCAGGCGACGATACCGCCATGTCCGCGGGCGATGTCCGCCGCCGCGGTCTGCGCGGGCACGAACAGCCGCCGTCCGATGCCGCGCACGGCGTAGCCCGCGCCCTCCCAGAAGGCGGAGATGGACGCGGAGGGGAAGAAACGCTGGGGCGAGAAAATGTCGGCGTAGGGATAGTCCTCACCGGTGAGACGGGCGGTGAGCAGCGTGGCAGCGACCATGCTGCCGGTCATGCCCCACTTGCCGAAGCCGGTGGCAACGTGCAGGAACGGCGCGGACGAGGAATAGGGGCCGATGTACGGCACGCCGTCGAGCGTCAAGCAGTCCTGCGAGGACCAGGCGAACGCCTCCTGCGCCGCGGGAAAGAGCCGCTGCGCCTGCGCGCGCAGACGGTCGTAGCTGTCGCCGAGGTTTTCGCCGCAGCGGTGCCCGCCTCCGCCGAGGAGCAGATAGCGCCCGCTGCGCCGCAGGCTCCAGCCCTCCTCACCCGCGTCGAGCCACATCCCGGGGAGCGGCGGCGCGCCGGTCAGCGCAAGGAGATACGAGCGCTCCTGCCGCAGCCGCAGGTCGTAGAGCCCGAAGCGCTCGAGCATGGGGAAGTGCGTGGCGACGACGACCTGCTCCGCCGTGACCGTGCCGCCGTCGCAGCGGACGGCGTGGCCGCGGATGTCGCGCACGGGGGAGTGCTCATAGACCGTCAGCTCCGGCAGCAGCGCCGCGAGGAACGGCAGCGGCGAGAGCTGCGCCTGCCGCTCAAAGCAGAGCGCCTCACGCACCGGAAAGGGCAGACCCTCGGGCCTCACCAGCCGCGCGGGTGCGCCGAGGGACAGGGCATATTCCAGCTCGCGCGTAAGGGAGGGACCATCCGACGCGGCATAGATGAAGGAGCTTTCGTCCGAGAAGCCGCAGTCGATGCGCTTTTGCCGCACGAGCGCGCGGAACTGCCGCACGGCGCAGAGGTTCGCCTGCAGGTATTGACGTGCCAGATGGAAGCCGAAGTCATGCACCAGCCGCTCGCAGAACCGGCCGTGCTGCGCGGTGATCTTCGCCGTCGTGTGCGCGGTCACGCCCGAGGCGAGGCGGCTGCCCTCCAGCAGCACGACGCGCAGGCCCCGCGTGTGCAGGGCGTAGGTGGTTAGGATGCCGGCCATGCCGCCGCCGACCACGGCGGCGTCGGCGTGCAGATCCTCCCGCAGCGGCGGGTAGGCGGGGAGCGTATAGCGGCTGTTCCAAAGCGTTTGCATAGTCGTGCCTCCGAAGCGGTTTTTGCTATTGTCTGCCGCCGCGCCGTTTCCTATTCCTGCCGGAATTGGGAAATAGTTGGACTTGCAAAAATAGTTACAAAATGTAACCATTAGGGGACAGAGGGAGCAAATCCCTCGAAAAGCACGAAAAGGAGAATGTACCATGAAAAAACTGCTTTCCCTGTCGCTGGCGCTGCTGGCAGCCGCGGCCATGACCGTCCCGACGCTTGCTGCGTCCCACACCGTGCAGCGCGGCGACACGATGTGGAAGCTCGCCGTGCAATACCAGGTCGGCACGAGTGAGATCATCGACGCGAATCCGCAGATCGCAAATCCGAATCTCATCTACCCCGGCGACGTGCTGACCATTCCCGAGACAGATGCCTCCGTCCGCGCCTGCGAGCAGGAGGTCGTCCGCCTTGTGAACGCCGAACGCGCGAAGCACGGCCTTGCCGCGCTGACGGAGGACTGGGAGCTTTCCCGCGTGGCGCGCTACAAGTCGCAGGATATGCATGATAACCGTTACTTCGCGCACAACAGCCCGACCTACGGCACGCCCTTCCGAATGCTCCGCGCCTTCGGCCTCAGCTACCGCACGGCGGGCGAGAACATCGCCATGGGCTACGCCGCGCCCGCCGCGGTCGTCGCGGGCTGGATGAACAGCGAGGGCCACCGCGCCAACATCCTCAGCAGCGCCTACACGAAGATCGGCGTCGGCTACGTCGCCGACGGACACTACTGGACGCAGCAGTTCATCGGCTGAGACGATGAATTTCATCGGATAAAACGATGAGCTTTTTCACCGCTTGACTTTTCCGTCGACTCGTGTAAAATCACCTTGTTCAGACGATGTGAAATTGCCGTAAAGAAATGAGACGGAAAGGGAAATGGGTGATGGAGAAGCTGCAGGGGTTTACCGACCATGTGATGCTTTATGTGAAAACGCTGGTCAAATGGCTGCTGGCCGCTGCGCTCATCGGCACGGTCGGCGGCGCGGTCGGCTCGCTCTTTCACCTCGGCGTGGAGTACGCCACCGGGCTGCGGACGGAGGTCCCTGCGCTGCTTTATGCGCTGCCGCTCGCGGGCGTGCTGATCGTCGCGCTCTACCGCTTCCTGCGCACGCAGGGCGTGGGCACCAACGCGGTGCTCGACGCGGTGCATCAGGGCCGTGAGCTGCCAATCCTGCTCATTCCCGCCATCTTCCTCGCCACGCTCCTCACGCATCTGGCGGGCGGCAGCGCGGGACGTGAGGGCGCGGCGCTGCAGATCGGCGGCGACCTCGGCGAGCACTTCGGCAAGATGCTGCGCATGGACGATAAGGACTGTCGCCTGGCGACGCTGTGCGGCATGAGCGCGCTGTTCTCCGCGCTGTTCGGCACGCCGCTCGCGGCGGTGTTCTTCGCGCTCGAGGTCGTGAGCATTGGTGTGCTATACTATTCCGGCCTCATTCCCTGCATCACCTCGTCGCTGGTGGCCTACGCCGTATCGCTGCGCTTCGGCATCGAGCCGATGCGCTTCGCCGTTGCCGCACCGGAGACCGGCGCGCTCACGCTGGCGCGCGCGGCGGCGCTGGCGCTCGGCTGCGCGCTGGTGAGCATCCTCTTCTGTGAGGCGCTCCACCGCACGGAGCATCTGGCGGAGCGGCTGGTCAAAAACGATTATCTGCGCGCCTTCCTCGGCGGCTGCCTTGTGATCGCGCTGACGCTGCTCGCCGGCCGCCGCGACTACAACGGCGCGGGCGGCCATGTCATCGCCGCCGCGCTCGGCGGCACGGCGAAGCCGGAGGCGTTCCTGCTCAAGATCGTCTTTACCGCCATTACGCTCGGCTGCGGCTTCAAGGGCGGCGAGATCGTGCCCACACTCTTTGTCGGCTCGACCTTCGGCTGCGCGGCGGGAGCGCTGCTCGGCCTGCCCGCGGGCTTTGCCGCGGCGCTCGGCATCACGGGCCTTTTCTGCGGCATGACGAACTGCCCCCTCACCTCGCTGCTCATCAGCGTTGAGCTGTTCGGCGCGGACGGACTGCTGTGCTACGCGGTCGTGTGTGCGGTGAGCTATGTCTGCTCCGGATACCGGGGACTGTACTCCAGCCAGACCATCCTCTACTCCAAGCTGCGCGCGGAGTTCATCAACGTCCACACGAAGTGAATAAAACGACGCCTCCCGCGGCAAACTGCAAAAAATGCCGCGGGAGGATTTTTATGGATAATGTTCAGCCGATGGACGGGCATGATTTTCTGAGTCTCGCCGTCACAGCGGTCGTTTCGTATCTGGTTCTGTTTTTGCTCACGAAGCTGGTAGGCAACAAGCAGATCTCGCAGATGACAATGTTTGACTACATCTCCGGCATCTCGGTCGGCTCCATTGCCGCCGAGATGGCGACCGAGCCGGAGTCGCCGCTGCGTCCGCTCACCGGCATGGTGGTCTACGGGCTTCTGGCCTGGGGCGTCGCGCTGTGGACGAACAAGTCTCTCGCCGCGCGGCGGGCCTTTACGGGCAAGCCGCTCATCCTCTACGACGGAGGAACGCTCTACCGCGAGCACCTCAAGCGCGCGAAGCTCGACCTGAGTGAGTTCCTTACGCTCTGCCGCGCGGGCGGCTGGTTCGACCTCTCCCAGCTCGAGACGGTCGTCTTTGAGCACAACGGCAACCTGAGCTTTCTGCCCAGGGAGGCCTACCGCGCCGCGCAGCCGACCGATCTTTCGCTCTCGCCGAAGCAGAGCGTGCTCATGACGCCGGTCATTATGGACGGCGAGGTGCTGCCGGAGAATCTGCGGTCCGTCGGCAAGGACGAGGTCTGGCTCACGAAAAAGCTGCGCGAGCAGGGCTATTCTGCCTTCGGGGAGGTCTTCCTTGCCCTCTGCGACGGAAGCGGCGAGGCCCCGCAGCTTTATCCGATCGAGACGAAGAAAACGCCAAGGGAAGACGGCAAATAACGAACAGGCGGCGCTCCCGGGAGGAGCGCCGTCTGGCTTAGTGCTGGTATTCAAATTCGAGGTTGTAGAGGCTGACGATGTCACCGTCCTGAATGCCCATCTCCTCAAGGCGGGCAAAGAGGCCGCTCTCGCGCAGCATCTTGTCGAAATACATCCGGCTCTCGTAGTCGGAGAAGTTGACGTTCGCCATTAGCCGCTCGAGCCATGGGCCTTCGACGATGTAGGTGTTGTCGTCCACCGTGATGTTGAGCGGGGCGGAGGTGTCGAGCTTCGGCGGGCGCGGGACGTACTCCGGCTCGTAGACCGTGACCGGCGGGAGCGTGGAGAGCTTTTCGGCGATCTTCAGCACCAGCTCGCGCGTGCCGGTGTGGGATGCGGCGGAAAGGGCGAAGAGGGGATAGCCCGCCTCCTCGACGTGCGCGCGCAGCTTTTCGAGCAGCGCTTCGTCCTCCATAATGTCGGTCTTGTTCGCGACCACGATCTGCGGGCGCGTCGCCAGCTCGGGGGAATACTGCGCCAGCTCGGCGTTGATGGCGTCGAAGTCCGCGACGGGGTCGCGCCCCTCGCTGCCCGAAACATCGACCACATGGACGAGCAGGCGGCAGCGGTCGATGTGGCGCAGGAAGTCGTGGCCGAGGCCCGCACCGTCCGCCGCGCCCTCGATGATGCCGGGAATGTCCGCCATGACGAAGCTCACGCCCTCGTCGACGTACACGACGCCGAGGTTGGGGAAGAGCGTGGTGAAGTGGTAGTTGGCGATCTTCGGCCGCGCCTTGGAAACGACCGAGAGCAGCGTCGATTTGCCGACGTTGGGGAAGCCGATGAGGCCCACGTCCGCGAGCAGCTTGAGCTCTAAAATGACGTCGTGACTCTCGCCGGGCAGGCCTGCCTTGGCAAAGCGTGGCACCTGACGGGTGGGCGTGGCGAAGTGGCAGTTGCCCCAGCCGCCCTTGCCGCCGCGGCAGAGGACGTAAGGCTCGGACGAGGACATATCCTTGATGATCTCGTTCGTCTCCGCGTCGCGCACGAGCGTGCCGCGCGGCACGCGGATGGTGAGCGGCTTGCCGCTTTTGCCGAACTTGCGGCTGCCCTGACCGTCCATGCCGTTCTCGGCGGTGTATTTGCGCTTGTAGCGGAAGTCCATCAGCGTGGACATATTATCGTCCACCTGCAGAATGATGTCGCCGCCGTTGCCGCCGTCGCCGCCGTCGGGACCGCCGGCTGCGATGTATTTCTCACGGTGGAACGCGACCGCGCCGTTGCCGCCCTTGCCGGCGGAAACGGAGATGCGCGCCTTATCAATGAATTCCGTTGCCATATCGAAAAACCTCCTTCGGGGGTATTGTTCTCTAACTTTACTATTTTACCCGCTTTTGCGTGCTCCGTCAAGGAAAAGCACAAAAAAGGAAGCGCAAGCCGTCGGCTTGCGCTTCCTTTTTCAAACCACTCAATTACTCAGCGGGATACACGCAAGCCTGCTTGCGATCCTTGCCGAGCTTCTCGAAGCGGAGCACGCCGTCCGCCTTGGCGAACAGGGTGTCGTCGCTGCCGATACCGACGTTGACGCCGGGATGGATGTGGGTGCCGCGCTGGCGAACAAGAATGTTGCCCGCGAGAACGAACTGACCGTCGGCGCGCTTGGGACCAAGGCGCTTGGACTTGGAGTCACGGCCGTTCTTGGTCGAGCCCATACCTTTTTTATGAGCGAAGAACTGAAGACCAATGTTCATCATAATTCGTAGTCCATCCTTTCTGTAGAATGATGCGTGGGGGGAGAGGAGGCTCACGCCTCCATTACTTCGATGTTTTCGGGGTATTCGTCGTGCAGCTCCGTGAAATAGAGCATCAAGCCGGCCAAAAGAGACTGGCAGGTGCTCTCCGCTGCGGCGCTCAGACCGCCGGGGAGACGGAGCTCGATGAAGCCCGATTTTTCATGGACCTTGACGGAGGCCGCGAGACCCAGCACGTCGTTCACGGTCGCGTCCACGAGACGCACGGCGCTCGTGATGGCGGCGCAGACGATGTCGGAGCCTGCCTCGGCATAGCCGCTGTGGCCCTTCGCGTCGAAGCCGATGATACGCTTTCCCTCGGTGAGGAAGGTAACGGTCGTCATGGCTCAGAAGCTGATCTTGCCGATCTCAACCTTGGTATAAGGCTGACGATGACCCTGGCGTTTGCGGTAGCCCTTCTTGGGGTTGTACTTGAAGATACGGATCTTCTTGCCCTTGCCGTTCTTGACGACCTTGGCGTCAACCTTCGCGCCCTCCACCACGGGAGTGCCGAACTTGGTGTTCTCGCCGTCCACGATGGCCAGAACGGTGTCGAAGGTAACGGCCTCGCCGGCCTCGACGTCCAGCTTCTCGATGAACAGAGTGTCGCCCTCGCTGACATTGTACTGCTTACCGCCGGTAACGATGATCGCTTGCATGTGTGCACCTCACTTTCCTTTATTACGGACTCGCTGTCGGGGGTGATCGGACGAGCCGATGCTTTATACCCATTCAAAGCGGCTCACCGATTATAACAGGGAAAAACGGGAAAGTCAAGCGTTATTTGCCTGACTTTCCCGCTCTTTTTACAGTTTTTTGCGCGCTCGTACGCCGGCGTCCTTCAGCGGTCCCTTCTCATGCTGTAGAGCGCCGCGCCGATGGCGGTGGCAAAGGTGGCGTTCTCGGGGATGATGTACTCCACGCCGTAGAGCTGCGTGAAGAGCTCAAAGGTCTCGTGCGCGGGCGGGAGCATCGTGAGCGCGCCGGTGAGCACGACCGTGTTCGTGCCGCAGGTGCGGCAGGCGAGCACAGACATCGTGCCGATGGCCTGCAGGACAAGATTCACGAGACCGCGCATCTTGTCGGCGCTCGTGGCGTCCTCGGCGAGCTTGGCGAAGTTCGCCGCCGTCGCCTCCGGCGGCAGCGTGCCGACCTTGCCCTTGGACATATCGCCGATGGTGAGGTCGATCTGGGAGAGGTCGCCGTCCTGACAGAGCTTGCGGATGAGCGCGTACTGGTGCACGCCCGTGATGAGCTCGCTGAGGCCCGAGAGCGTACCGCCGCCGATGCCGCTGCCGATGATGTGGCGGATCTCGCCGCCCTTTTCCGCCCAGAGCAGCGAGGTGCCGGTGCCCATGCTCACCACAACCGCCCGCTCCTTCCGGCTCAGCGCCAGACCGCCCACGCCGACGGAGGGGAACTCCTCGACCTTGACCGTGCGCACGCCGTAAATGTCGCCGTCCACATACGAGGCGCCCACGCCGGTGAGCGCGATGTGGCCGATGTCCGTGAGCTTCAGGCTGTGCGTGGCGAGGAAGTTGCCGAGCGCGCCGTAGAGCGAGGTGAGCGGGTCCTCCGCCTTCACGCGCAGCATATCAATGACTGTGCCGTTCTCGTGCAGCCCCACGATCTTCGTGCTGCTGCCGCCGATGTCAATGCCCAGAATAACGCCCATTTTGCGCTCCTCCGATGAAGTAAATTCATGCATATCATAGGAGACTTGCAGGGCAAAGTCAAGCAAAAGCCTTGAAAAGCCTTGCTTTATCCGTAAAAGCGGGCTATAATGAGGGCATCATAAGGCCGTGGTGAGCGTACCGCGGCCGAATTTATATGAGGTGTTCCATGAAAACGGAAGAAAAACTGAACATGACCATGCTCTGCGATTTCTACGAGCTGACCATGGGCAACGGCTATTTCCAAACCGGCTTCAAAGATCGCATCACCTATTTTGACGTTTATTTCCGCTCGGTCCCGGACGGCGGCGGCTTTGCCATCGCGGCGGGCCTCGAGCAGCTCATCGAATACATCGAGGATCTGCACTTTGACGAGCAGGACATTGCGTACCTGCGCGGCAAGGGCATTTTCTGTGAGGAATTTCTGGAATATCTGCGCACCTTCCGCTTCACCGGCGATATTTACGCCGTACCGGAGGGGACGCCCGTGTTCCCGAAGGAGCCGATGGTCATTGTGCGCGCGCCCGCCATCGAGGCGCAGCTCGTCGAGACCTTCGCGCTGCTGACCGTCAATCACCAGAGCCTGATCGCCACGAAGGCCAACCGCATCGCCCGCGCGGCCAAGGGCCGCGGCGTGATGGAGTTCGGCTCCCGCCGCGCGCAGGGCACCGCAGCCGCCATCGTCGGCGCGCGCGCCGCCTACATCGGCGGCTGCATCGGCACGGCCTGCACCATCACGGACGAGCTCTACGGCGTGCCTGCGCTCGGCACGATGGCCCACGCCTGGGTGCAGATGTTCGACACCGAGTACGACGCCTTCAAGACCTACTGCGAGCTTTATCCCGGCAACGCCATCATGCTGGTGGACACCTACGACACGCTCCACTCCGGCATCCCGAACGCCATCCGCGCCTTTGACGAGGTGCTGCGCCCGAAGGGCATCACCAAGTGCGGCATCCGCCTCGACAGCGGCGACATCGCCTACCTTTCCCGCAAGGCGCGTGAAATGCTCGACAAGGCCGGCTGGGAGACGGCGACCATCACCGTTTCCAACTCGCTCGACGAGTACATCATCCGCGATATGTGGATGCAGGACGCGAAGATCGATTCGTTCGGCGTCGGCGAGCGGCTCATCACCGCGCGCAGCGAGCCGGTGTTCGGCTGTGTCTACAAGCTCGTCGCCGTAGAGGATAAGGACGGCAATGTAGTCCCCAAGATCAAGATCAGCGAGAACGTCGGAAAGATCACCACACCGCATTTTAAGAAGCTCTACCGCTTCTACGGCCGCGACACGGGCAAGGCCATCGCCGACTACCTGTGCGTTTACGACGAAACGGTGGACGACAGCGACAAAATGACCATCTTCGACCCCGAGGCGACCTGGAAGCGCAAGGAGGTCTATCACTTCGAGGCGCGCGAGCTGCTCGTGCCGATCTTCAAAAACGGCGAGCTGGTTTACAAGCAGCCCTCGCTCGAGGAGATCCGCGCCTACTGCGCCGCGCAGGTCGACACGCTCTGGGACGAGGTCAAGCGCTTCGACAACCCCCACCGCTACTATGTGGACCTGAGCCAAAAGCTCTATGACATCAAGCAGGAGCTGCTGACGAAGAACGGCAGCCATTAAAGAGACCGACAAGAGGGAAGGGGAGGACGCATGAGAAGGCCACGCGGTTTCCAGCAAAGGGGAGAGCGCCGCATCGCTGCGGCCCTGCGCATCGCGCTGGCGGCGGCGCTGCTGGCGGTGCAGGTCCTGTTCGTTGTGCTCACAACGCGCTACCTAAAGGATCACTTTGCGCTCATCTACGGCGCGCTGGAGGGCATCGCCCTGATCACGGCTTTGTATATCTACAATAAGCCGGGCGACCTTTCCTACCGCGTGGCGTGGATCATTCCCATCCTCTTTGTGCCGGTGGTCGGCCTGATCCTCTACCTTCTCTGGGGCGGCGACACGCAGCGCAAGCGCTTACAGCGTCAGACGGCGCCGAAGCTCCCACCGGAGGAGCCGGAGAGTTTGCGAAACCGCAGCGCGCTCAACGCGGACCGTCTGCAGCGCGCGCTGCCCGGCTGGTCGCGAGTATCTCAGTATCTGAGCAGCCGCGGCTTTTACCTCTATCAGAACACGAAGATAGTCTATCTTCCCGAGGGGGCGCTGCTGCTGGAGGATATCCTCGGTCGCATTAAAGCGGCGGAGCGCTTCATCTTCATGGAGTATTTCATCCTCGCCGAGGGAAAGCTCTGGGACCGCATGAGCGCGGCCCTTTGCGAGCGCGCCCGCAGCGGCGTGGAGGTCAAGATCATCTTCGACGACTTCGGCAACATCAAGCGTTTCAGCGCGGAGAGCCTGCAGACGCTGCGCGACGCGGGCGTGGAGGTCATCGTCTTCAACCCCGTGCACGAGTATGTCAACCGCCTCTATTTCAATTACCGCGACCACCGCAAGATCACGGTCATCGACGGCGAGACCGCCTACACCGGCGGTGTGAACATCGCCGACGAGTACGCGAACCTCATCGACCGCTTCGGCTACTGGAAGGACAGCGGCATCCGCCTGGAGGGCGAGGGCGTCTGGGGCCTGACCGCGGCGTTCCTCAATATGTGGAGCTTTCTCGGCGGCGAGCTGCACGAGGAGCGGGACTACTACCGTCCTCACACCTCGCCGACATCGGACGGCTTCTGCCAGCCGTTTCTCGACGGTCCGCAGAATAATCCCGACAACCCAGCCGAGGATACCTTTTTGCAGCTCATCGGCAGCGCGCGCCGCTTCCTTTATATCACGACGCCGTATTTTATCCCGGACGAGAATATCATGCGCGCGCTGTGCATCGCCGGCGACGGCGGGGTGGACGTCCGGCTGATGCTGCCCGGCACGCCGGACCACTGGTACGCCGACGCGGTGGCGGATTCCTACCTCGGCGAGCTGCTTGCTCACCATGTAAAGGTGTACCGTTATACCCCGGGCTTCCTCCATGCCAAGAGCATCATGGTCGACCGCGAGGCGGCCTTTGTCGGCTCGGTCAACTTTGACTACCGCAGCTTTGAGCTGCACTACGAGTGCGGCGTCATGCTCTACGGCGCGAGCGCCATCGAGAGCCTGCTGGAGGATATGGACGGCATTCTGGATAAAAGCCATGCCGTCGCGCCCGAGGAGTGGGCGCACCGCGGCCTGCTGCGGCGGATGTTCGAGCCCATCCTGCGCGTCTTTTCCATCTGGATGTGAGGACGCCGGTCCGCGTTTGCCAACGGCTCCGCGGGCTGCAAGCTAATAGAAAAAGCATGACCATCGGTTTACCGGCGGCCATGCCTTCTTCATACGAAATAAAGGTCCCGAAGCCTTATGGCTTCGGGACCTTCTTTGGCAGCGGGAGAAGGATTCGAATTGGATGGTAGGTGTAAAATGCTGTAAAGCCATGTCAAAAAAATCCAGTAAAATCAGGCTTTTTCGGCTTTCGGTGTAAAATGCTGTAAACGCTTGTAAAAGCTGTTTGGGGTAAACTTAGGGGTAGAAATCAGCGTTGCTTTTTGTCGTTTTCTATGCTATTCTGTCTGTGGCGCTACCAGTCAACGGCGGCGGTTGGCCCCTATCACGGGGGCAGCTTCTTGTCCCCTGATCTCGCGAAAGGGGGGCTGCCCATGAGTACATCCGAAGTCTTAGAGCTTTGTCTTGTTATCATTGGTATTTGCAGCCTGTTCATTCAGGCAAAAAAGAAGTAACCGCCCGGCCTCACAAGCAAGCGGTTACTTCGTAACTAAAGCAAGGGGCTAACCGTCTGCCGATAGCGCCTCTTTCTATTTTTATTATAGCAAGTTATTTCGCGGTGTCAAGTGCCGCTCTGCCTTGATCTCGAATTGAAGAGCACATTTTGCGCTTACACTGCAAATATGCAGCAAGAGCGGAGGAATCGCCCTCCGCTCTTCTATTATCCCTCTCCTTGCCCATCAGAGGCCGCAGGAGCGCTTTCGTCACGCTCTATGGCTTCGTCTATGGCTCGGTTGATAAAGCCGTTTACGCTCTCGCTGCGGGCTTCTGCGTGGGCTTTGATAATATCTTTCTTGCCTTTCGGCATAGCAACGGAAACGCGATCAAGATTCGCAGTATCCCATTTTCTATTTCCCTCTTTACGGGCCTCTGTGTATTTCTGCGGCGATATATGCACCACTCCCTTCTAAGCAGTTTTATTATACTCTCTCTGCAAGCACTTAGCAAGTGTATATTGTAAACATATTAACAAGTGAATTTTTGTTGAAAATGCTCCCTTGCGTTCACTTAATAAGTGAACTATAATAACACACGTAAGGAGGAAAAGAAAAAGCCCTCTGCATCACCGCCGACCAAAGCCAGATGCAGAGAGCCACCAACCACCACAGGGAGGCCGGTAACGGTATTATACCGACCTCCCGCCAAGAAAACAAGGAGGAAATTTACAATGACCAGCAAGAAAACGGAGAGCGCGAGGCAGGAGGTCATGCGGCTCATCTCGGAAATGAGCGATAAGCAGATCATGATTACCTTTGAAGCGTGCAAGATTCAAGCGGAGGATGAAACAAAAACCCCGGAAGAATGCGTAATGCTCGCCCGTGAGCGTTTAAACAAGGAGGAAAAACAATGACAGCGTCAGAAACTAAAAAAATGCGGAACAACTTAAAAGCCGCCGTTTTAGCAATGTCACTTGAACAAAAAATGCTTTTACTCGACTTTATCAACCGTCTGGAACAAGGTAGATCTGGAAAACATGAAATGGGAAGCTGTGAGCATTTGGGAAATAAGCAGGTAAGCCAGGAGGAAAAACGATGAACTGGAATATTTGGAAAACCACCGTCAAGGAAAGAGCGATTATCGGCGATACCATGTTAGGGGTCTTTGCTGATTTAGAGCGCGCGGAAGTCCTTCTCGAAACCGTCTTAGATGAACATTTCCTCGACAGAGAGCAAAAGCCGATTGCCGCGTCTGATGCAGATTGGACGCGCTCCATGCTCCATATCGTCAATGGTATCATCAGAGATTCCATTGTCACTTTCTATCTCACCATCGGAGACGACGAGGAACCGCGGGCGGCTCATTACATTGAAGCAGCAGAAACCGCCAAGCTCGCCAGGCAATGCGAGATCGCGTATTATAACGCTCAAAAAAAGCACCCTGGCGCTATGGGAAAGATTGCAGACATGGAGGACGCGGACGCAATCGCGGCCATTAAGCTTTTGGACGCCGCAACCTCAAACAAGGAGGTGTCCGCATGAAGCTCCTATACTGCGCCCGCTGCGATACGCCGCTTATGAACGCCGCCACGGTGCATATTTGCCCGACCTGCGGGGGCGTGTACCATCAGCATGGGACGCGCTTCACCTTTGCCGCCGACCTGTCCGGCGCGTACATCAAAGAGTTTATGAACAGCCTGGAGGTAACCGCATGAACGATAATGACAGATTCTATCCCATCGTGCAAACGCCGGTCGGAAAGGTTCCGCTCATCGGCGCGACTATGACCGTCGAGCGCGAACGCGAGCTTTTCGGAAAGAAGGTGCTCCCGAATGAGCACAGATGAGTGTACTCGAGCGCATGATCTGATCAAAGCACCGCTTTCCCATGTATGCGCGCCAAAGTGTACAGTAGCCCGTAGAGTCCGCCGAAGAGTAGCAAAGAATACAGTGTGTGAGTACAGCGAAAGCTGTTTCACCTGTCCTTTATCGGACTGCAAACAGACTGTTGTCAAATGCTTAACGGTCAACCGTTTGCCGATAGATTCCCTCATGTAACGCAGAAAGCCCACAGGAGCGCTCCTGTGGGCTTTGTAATATAACCGCTTGACTATTACTCTGTGTGCGCATATACTGACAGTGAGGAAACTCATGTTTCCGTTTTTCGAGCCGAACCTCTTCCCGTTACTGGAGGGGGGGCGGCTCATTTTTTATATCTTCTTACGAAAAGGAAAGGCGCTCCTGTGGGCTTTTGCCGCCTGCTGCCGGGCCTTTCTCCGGCTGTGGCTCTTTTGTATCACTGCCTCCTTTTACGCCATTTGCGAACCTGCAATTGGGGTCCCGTTAGCGGCTGCGTGTTTAACGAGATCGTCGAATATAAAGGATGCAATCTTGCTGCCATCCGGCAAGACAAGATTTGCAAGCAAGTTTATTGTCTGCGCCGGACTGTTCGAAATTCCATTGATAACAGCAGCACTTGACCGCCCGACGCCGGAATCGGCAAAGCCAACCGTCGCCGTGCCGAAGTCCAGCCCATCCTTGACGCGACCGCTCACGCTGCTCACGCCGCGCATTAGCTCCGGCAGGCCGTCGCTCAGTCCTTCCGCGCCGCCCTCCATCACATAGCGAAACACGCCGCGCGACCATTTCGAGGGCGAGTGCTCATCAAAGCCGTCCTTTCCGGTAAACCATCCCTTGATGGTATCCACAACGCCAGCCACTTTGCCCTTGAGCCATTCCACCTTGTCGGTGATGCCGTCCCAAAGCCCCATGAGGAGGTTCCTTCCCACCTCTTTCATCTGCTCCGGAATGCTGTGGAACCAGTCAAGCGCCGTCTGTGCCGCATTCGGGATAGTCTCGGTGAAAAACGTTTTGATCGCCGTGACTGCGCCGGAAATGGTTTCTTTGATTTTCTCCCATGCGGAGATGACCGCATTTCGGAAATCCTCATTTGTATTCCATAGGACAACGATCGCGGCGACCAATGCACCAACAACTGCAATAACCGCTCCAATGGGGTTTGCAGTCAATGCTGCATTCAAAGCTATCTGCCCTTTTGTCATTGCCGCCTGTGCAAGCTCTGCCAGCGTCATTTTACCTGTAAGTAACGCAACGATCGTTTCTCCAACGGTCATTGTACCGTTTAATGCGGCCTGTGCAAGTGTCGTATTATTCAGCCCCATAGTTAGGAGCGAAATGGCAACCTGTGCATTTTGAAAGCCCTGGACAAGATGTTGAATCGCCATTCCTGCCTTGAGCGAGGCAAAAGCACCGGCAGCGACCCCGATAACAGGGATGATCTGATTGAGCGTGTCCATCAAAGTCTTGCAAGCGTCTACAGCGGAATCAAACCCCGTCGTAATGACATTTGCCACTTTCTCCCAATCCACTTTTGCCGTAAAATCCTGCACTGCCGCCGTTGCGCTTTGCAGCATCGGCGTTACAGAATCCAGAATAGGCTCACCGAATGCGGCTTTTAGCTGTCTCCACGATTCTTTCAGGTTGCCGAGAACGTTTTCCCAACCGTCAGCCTCGCGTGAAGCTTGCCCCAGTGCGCCGGATAGTTTTTGCGAATCCTCCACCATTTTCAGAAGAGTTTCCTGTTTCTGGATTTCGGAAAGCTCATTATACTTTTGCCCGAAAAGCTCCATAGCGGCCGCGTTTCGTGTGGTCTCCGTGGCCGAAAGTCCGAGAGCTGCGTCGTTGGCGAAGTTACCTTTCAAAAAGGACTGCAGCGTTTCTGTAGCTTGCTCAACCGAAGTATCATAATAAGCCGCGCTATCTGCCGCGGCCTGCAAAGCGCGTTCCATCAGGTTCATGCTTTCTACCGCATCGCCGCCGGAAGACCGGGCAAACGCATAGATTTTGCTACCGAGCGTATTGAGGCGGGTTTGCAAGATGCCGGATTCATCAGCTACGCGCCCAATTGCCTTTGTAGCGGTGTCCTGCATATCACCGAAGGTCTGTTCAAACGCGCTTGCCTCTGCCCTCACCTCAGCGGCGGTATCTACACCGACCGCGGTTAACGCTGTTCCGACTGTGGTAACAACTGCGCCAATTTTTGAAGCCGTCTTTATCACAGAGCCGACGTTGTTTTTGACCTTTTCGAACGAGGACGTTATTTTATTTAGGCCGCTGTCAACACCGCTGTCATCAACCGTGATTTTGACGGCAAGGTCAAGTAAATTCATTTTGCCATCTCCTTTCCGAAGGTATACCCTCTGTCATACATTGTTTGCGCAAAAACTACCGCACCATAAGCAGGTGTTCCCGGCTGTATTTCTTCCGGGAAAGGAGGAGCCTGCCGCTGCTTTCCGGCGGCTCCATCCTCATAGCCCATATCAAACGCGGCCAATACATTCCGGCCCATGACTTTCACATACTTTCGCGCCCAAGCTTTACTTTTTGCCTTGTGTTTCATTTGCTCGCCTCTTTTCAAGCTGGATCCCGATAGAAACCATTACGGCCCCTGCAAGTGCCCCAAAGAATATACCGACGGCAAACACCGCCGCGCCGCAAAGAATCAGTCCCATATAGTGCTGCCCCTTTTCAAAAGTTCTCGACATTAACCGTTGCTGTTTGTTACATAACGATACGGAGATTCTGTGCCGTCCCAATCATGTACGGCGGCAGGGGTAATGGTGGCGAGCTTGCCGGGGGTACTCCAAATGCTGAAATACGCGCTTTCCGATAGCGCGGAATTTGCATAGCGCTCCATCATGTCGGCGGCATCGTTCAGATCTTTTTCGCTGAAGTATGGGCGCTCAATCACAATGCCGTCTTTCAGCGAGCGCCGCCATGCAAGCTCCATCATGGTATGATTGTTTACCGCCTTTGCAGCATCGAACATTCGCGTCAGATCGGCTTTGTTCAGCTCTACGCCGCTTTCAAGCAGTTTCGCATCTGCGGTCAGTTCATCGCCTTTCAAGATGTAGCGCTCCGCAATCTGCTTGCGGAAATCATCAACGGTGGTTTTGATCGCTTTGTGAGCTGCAAGAATTTCCGCGTCCGTCTTTGCCTTTACGGGTGCGAATTTTTCAGCGTAGACGGTGGGCGAATAATAGCCGCTCCACTTGCGCTCAAAGGCTGCGGCTTCTTCCTGCGCTGCGGCAATCGCGGCGCGGCTACTGGTAACGGTGTTTTTAAGGTCGTTTACAAAAGACATAATTTTTTCCTTTCTGCGGTCTTTCCCGCCGTCATAGTTCTAAAATGGATTTGCAGTCAGCCAATGCTTTCCGCGCTTCTGCCTCGGTTGCAAAGATTGACTTTTTGTGAATTGTGCTTGCGCTGAACGCCATCCACGAATCAGATAGGCGAATCAAAATACCACCATTAGGCCGCTGTGCGTCCATTTGCTTCTGCAATGCCTCGATGCGTGATTTAATATCGTTCATTCGGTTCATCTCCTTCCAAATCAGGCCAGTCCAGCCGCCCAGCTTCTATTGCTTCGTCGATCATCTGATAAAGGGAGAGGGACAACGGGTCAACTCCTTCCACCGGGTGAGGGTAAAGTACAATGCGCCGCCCGTCATGGGTAAATGCCCCGTGTTCCCGGAGATAATCAAAGGGATCTTGCTTCGTGCGGTACTCTGTGCCGCCCTCGATAATGAAGACCGTCTCATCGGCTGACAGCGACCTGAGGTATTCCCGCAACGCCGCAAGGCGGATATCAAAATTTTTCTTCATCGCTGTTCCTGCTCCCTTCGCCATGCTTCAAGCTCGTCAAGCTGCTGCATGATGTCTGTGATCTCCGTGTACTTCACCGTCTGCCGTAAAATCTCTGCCGCGGCACTCACGCGGGTCTGTGCGGGCGCGTCTGCATCCTGCATGATCGTTGCCAGCGTATCCGCCGCGGCGTGCGCCCTCTCCTGCAACACATTTCGCGCCGCTTCGGTTCGTTCTCGGCGTGCTTCGTTATACTTCTGCATGAACTCAGGATCACGCTTTCGGCGATAGATCGTCTGCTCGTTGATCTCGAGCTTTGCCGCCGCGCTCCGCACTGTCGCGGAGATCAGCAGCGCTTCAATAATGGTCTCATCTCTGATTTTCTTTGACAAAGTTTGAAATGCCCCCTTTCCGGCCTTGTTTTATCTGACATTTACTCATAAAATGGTCTCAAGCTCCGGCTAATGCTCGGATGCCGCAGGTGCCGCAATGCGGCGGCATGGGTCCTGCGGTCTACGGTCTGCCCGTGCCAGAACTCGGCAACTATGGCGTCACGCTCGTGCTGTGGTAATTGGTCGAGGGCTATATATACCGCATTCTGCATCTCCCGCTCCTCGACCTCTTCAAAGCCCGCCTCCGCCGCAGGATCAGGGATCGTATCCGCAACGGTGAAATCACCGCCGCCATCAACGTCCAACGGCATATCAAGCGATACACGATTCCGGTTGAGTGGGTCTTCTTTGTCTCGCCTGGTTCGCATCCCGCAAGCCGCTGTAAAGCTTGATTTGAGCTTGAAATCGAACATGGTAAGGAATACCCCTCGCTCCGGTTTCCACGCTGTCAGCGCTTCTATAAGGGCAAGAAAGGCCGTCTGCATGAGGTCACTTTCTTCGATGCCCGCGCTCTCATGGAATGCCCGTGTCCATCGTCCGGCCTGCTGTGAGGCAAACCGCTCGACCGCTGCCCATAGCGTCAAAATGTCTGCATTTCCGTCTCGCACATCTGCTGCGAGTTGGTTTGTTTGCTCGCTCTGTGTGGTAAGTGAAATCACTTGCATATTGCGCCCTCCTGTGGTAGAATCAGAATTGACAATTAAGACTCACCACAAGAGCGGTCCTCCCCGATTTGGGGAGGGCTTTTTCATATCAGCAACTCGCGGGCAAGCTCGCGGCGCTGGTGTGCATTTTGGATGCGGCGGCTCTGACCGTCGATCAGCACGACCGCAGGACACATCTCCCGTACACGGTCAAAAATTCGGCGATACTGCATAGACGGCTGATTTTCCATCTCCTGTTTCGTCAGGTTGGTCGTGATAATAGTCGGCAGCTTTGCGCGGCTGCGAGCGTCAATGACTGCAAAAATCTGTTCGGCTGCATAGCTTGTCTCACGTTCGACACCGAGATCATCGATCACAACGAGCTTGTAATTTCCGAGGCAGTCAAGAAGCCATTGCCGGTTATTGCTGTCCTGCAGCAGATTCAGGAGGCGTGGAAAGCTGGTGATCGTGGTCGGAACGTGCTTCTGTAAAAGTTCATTGGCGATCGCGCAGGCGAAGAATGACTTGCCTGTGCCGACTGGCCCGTGAAACAAGATACCGATATTGTTTTCGAGCATCTGCGGCCAACGGTCTATATACTTCCGGCAAAAGTTAGAGACCTTTTGATTTGTGCCGTCGTCATTTGCGAGCGTGACCGTCTCATAGGTTGGATCACAAATATTATCCTTGCGAAGGTCCGTCATCTTTTCCCAGAAGGCCATCTCCGCCTGGTGTTTTCTGCTCGCTTCTTCTTCCTCCTCACGCTTTGCCCGCTCACATTCACACAGGACACCAACGATATGCTCCCTTCCAAGAAGCTCAAGGCGTCTTTCCTTTGGCTGATGGCAAACGTGGCAATAAAGCAAGCCATCCTTTCTGTAATCGTCTGGCTGTGCATTTGCGGCCTCTAATGATTTCTCTACGATTTTTTCAAGCATTTGCTACCTCCCTCAATTTGGAAAACTGAATTTGTTCGCTGCTTTGCTTGATCTCCTCGTGAATAAGGGCGACCACGGCATGATCGCCATATCTCGCCGCTAATGTACGGATACACTGGACGAGGGTCTGTAGTTCTTTCGTGTCATAAATACGGCCTGCTCCGGCGCAATGGTAGAGCCATGCTTCGAGGGCTCTTTGCAGCTCATCGGAAAAATGTGTCCCAACCTGCGGCGGAATGTAGAAATGTTTATGCATCGAAGAAATCCTCCCCAGTCCGGTACTCCTCGTCTCGTTTAACGCGGTCCCAGCTCTCGGCTCTGGTCGGTCGCTGCCTCCAGCGCTCCCAGCTCTCAGCATTTCGGCAAGCCGCTTTCCAGTCTTTCATGGGGGCCTTGCCAACCAGCCAGCCCTTCGATTCGTAAAAATCGATAAACCCCTGCGGGTCTACCGGCGACCGGCGTTCAAGCACATAGGCTTGAACCTCTGCTAACGTGGGCGGGGTGAAGCGCTTCGCGCGTGGCGGCGTAGCCGCCTTATTCTCCTCACCTGTACTAACCTTACCTAAACTATCCTTACCTAACCTATACTGGGGTGACCGTTGGTTGCCATCTGGTAAACCATCGGTTAACCGTTGGTTTCCATCGCCCAATTTAACCAGCAAATTCTGATAAATACTCGGCTGATATCGGTCTTTGCGAATCTGATTGTTTTTGTTCCAGTCGGTGATATATGCAACTAACTCATCGTTTAGGAGGGATACAAATCCTTTGGAGATGAGCACACGCAGATCATCTTCAACAGCTCCTGTCGTGCGAATAACCGTGAACGCCTCCACAATGCCGTCATCATCTGCAGCCATGCCGAGATCATAGTACAACAGACGCGAGGACGGCGGCATCGTCAGAAAACGCGCAGAGTTAATGACGGCTTTAGAAAACATGCGGCGCTCAGCCATTATGCCAACCCTCCAAAGATTCCTGACCCATCATCCGTGCGAGCACATCCTCCGCAACGCAAGCGACAACGCTGATTTCACGAGCGCGACGAGACATAGACCGGATGAAGCGCTTGACTTCGTCCTCTGTCCCGGGAAGAAAATACCCCGACTGATTATCGGACAGGATCAGCTTCCCGGACTTTCGCTCCCTCTGAATGCGGCGGCGGATCGAACGTTCATCTTCACCGGTGAGTTGCACCAGCTCGGTAAGTGTTATGCCGTTCTTGCTTCCAGTATGGAGCAGATCAGAAATGAGTAGCTTTTCCCGTGTCGCTGTGTTATGATCCGGATAGGGAAATGTGGTCGCCAAACCGTTTCCCATTGCCCTTGTCGGTGTTCCAGCACCGGCAGGGGCATTTCCTTTTTCATTACTTATCATCGATTGTCACTCCCGCTTGTTCATCAAGCCAACGTTCAAATGCTCTTACAGGAATCCGCACGCAGTTTCCGAGCTTAGCGACTGGAAAACCAGGCAGATTCATCCAACGATAAACTGTTGGCCTGCTGACACACATCGCCTCAGCCAGCGTGGTGGGCGTATATGCCAAAATTTCCATCATTCCGCCTCCTTCGAAATCTCTCGAATGATTCTGGCAATTTTTTCTTTTTCGTTTTGCGACAGCTCCTTTCGCATTTTTCGTGAAAGGCTGCAATCCGCGATACCGAGTGCTTCCGCAATTTGCCAGAGCCTCACTCCATTACCGGCTGCCATGCGTCGAATATCCTGGTTAAACATTCCGTCACCTCCCTAAAATTGTCCTTGACGCTCTTGTTGTTGTCTGGTATAATCATTATTGCACACAGTAAGAGCAATTGCAACACTCGAACAAAAGTTTCAACAGAGGTTAACGATTAGAGCGGAATTAATTCGAGGTGTACACATATGGAGCGCAAAGAAAATAGATTGCCTATCTTCACACGACGGTTCCGTGAACTGCAAGGTGAACGTTCAAATACTGAATTTGCAGATTTCTTGGGCTTATCTCGGCAAACAGTTGGCTTTTACTGTAATGGTGACCGACTTCCTGATGTTATCACCCTTTTGCAAATAGCAGAAAAATGCAGCGTGTCAACGGATTACCTTTTGGGGCAATCTGATGTAAGAACGCAGGTCCCTGAAATCCAATCAATTTGTAAATACACTGGACTAACTGAATCCGCCGTAGAGTGGGTCCATTCAATAAGTACTGATAAAGCCAAATCGCATTCGGTAAGTGCATTTATTGAACATGAAGGATTTCACCATGCTTTAACCGATATTTGTACTCTTGGGGAAGCGCAGCTTTTGGCAGAAATGGAAAGGACCTCTGAAATTCCTATTACACCAGAGAGGCGACGTGATTCGGGAGTCGGATATTTAATACCCGGCTATGAATATCTATCTCTATTAGAATACCGAATTTCTGAAATGTTGAAATTAGTTGTAGACGAAATTACGCTTCCCCCTCACGAAAGCATTGATGAGAAATAGCGGTATCGATTGAGAGTTTGTCAAGCGAACAGCGCTGTGCAGATTCACAGCCCTCCAAAAGTAAAAAACCGCCCCCGGTGTTGCAGCACCGAGGACGGCTATAGGGGTAGTAAACTTGCAGAGCCTACTACCCCTATATCTTAACATGATATAGGAGGAAAATCAATGTCAAGAAAAGCAAATACTCGTGCCGCGTCTGGAGCCGGTACGATCCGGCAACGGCCTGATGGTCGATGGGAGGCCCGTGTGACCGTCGGCACAGACCCCGGCACGGGGAAACCGATTCGCAGGAGCCTCTACGGCAACACGCAGAAAGAAGTGTTGACCGCTATGCGCGACGTGCTAAAGGCCGTTGACGATGGCCTTTACATAGAGCCGACGCGCCTGACGCTTGCGCAGTGGCTCGATATCTGGCAAAGCGATTATCTGCTCTCGCAGAAATACGGCACGGTCAAGACCTACAAAGCACAGATCGCCACACACATCAAACCGGCCCTCGGTGCTGTGAAGCTCTCCAAGCTCACGCCGCACCTCGTTCAAGGCTTCTATAATGATCTGCTTGCCAACGGCCGCACCGTTCCGAAGAGGGACAAGCACGGCAAGATCATCAAGAAAAAAGGCGTCATGGTCACGGAGACTGCACCACTCAATGCAAAGACTGTGCGCAATGTCCACGGTGTTCTGACAAAGGCCCTTTCTCAGGCCGTAAAGCTGGGCTACATCGCACGCAATCCCTGCGACATGGTAGACCTGCCCCGTGTTGAGAAAGCGCATATCATGCCGCTTACGGACGAACAAGTAAAAGCTTACCTCTCCGCGGCAGACAGCGATAATGACTATGGTGACATTTTGAAGGTGATCCTTTTCACCGGGCTGCGTGAGGCGGAGGCGACCGGCCTGACTTGGGATTGCGTTGACTTCAAGAAAGGCACTGTCACAGTCTGTAAGCAGCTCCAGAAACGTCCCGCCGAGGCCGGAGGCTTCCAGTTTGCCGCCCTCAAAAACGACAAGACGCGCATTCTGCGCCCTGCTCCCTTTGTCATGGATATGCTGCGCGCTGTCCGCTCCAAGCAAGCACAGCGACGTTTACAGGCCGGTGATCTATGGCAGGACTGGATAGACCCCGCCAAGCAGTACGCCGCCTGTCGGCTCGTTTTCACAAACGTGCTCGGTGACCATCTGCACCCGCAGCGCCTTTATGCACATCACAAGAAGATCGCAGCCAAAGCAGGCGCGCCGGACGCCCGCGTGCATGATCTGCGCCACACCTTCGCTGTGCTCTCCCTGCAAAACGGTGACGACGTGAAGACTGTGCAAGAAAATCTCGGCCATGCGACCGCCGCTTTTACGTTGGACGTTTACGGCCACGTCTCAGAGCGCATGAAAGAAGATAGCGCCGCACGGATGCAGGGGTATTTTGAAAATCTCAAAAAGGCATGAAAATGCTCCGTCGATCTCGCATCGGCGGAGCAGCTTTTTGCCTGAATTGTAGGGGTAAAAAATCCAATTGGGGTAAACTTAGGGGTAAAACGCATTGCGGGGAAGTACAGTCACAACTTTTCCTTGCGGAATTAGAGATAATAGAAAGAAAAAAGACCGGAAACTCAACATTTCCAGTCTTTTTCTTTGGCAGCGGGAGAAGGATTCGAACCCTCACATACGGAGTCAGAGTCCGCTGTGCTACCATTACACAATCCCGCTATGTTCGCTTGACGAACATCTGTTATTATACCAGCGGTTTTGCATTTGTCAAGAACTAATTGCCAATTTTCCGGATTTTTTTCATTTTGGTGCCGCGGGCTGTTTTTGACCTGCGTTTCAGCGGCAAAGCCGCTCGGACGGCGCGGGCGGGAAGAGGCTTGCGCGAGGAGCAGCGGGAGACCGGAGCGCGGCTTGGCTGTTTCGGCGGAAGGAAAATCGGCAAATTTTACGGATTTGGTGAAAATGCCGATTCCCTTTTGCGCTTTAAGCTGTTATACTGCATACATCAAGGCTTCCGAGAGGAGCATAGACCATGACCGTAATGAACCGCAGTGTTGAATACCGCTACTTTAGCTTTACCTATTTTATGGGTAAGGCTTATTCTGGTTTGGCTGAAAGCAAGCGCGTGTAAGAACGGATCCTTTGTCGGAATGACCGTAAATGCATGACGAACCGCAGCCGGACCGGCTGCGGTTTTTTTCATCGCTTAAGGAGGAATTTTACCATGATCGTCGTACTCAAGCACAATCCGAATCCCGAGCAGCTGCAGAGCCTGATCACATGGCTGCAGGAAAAGGGCATCATCATTCACACCAGCATCGGCGAGGGCAATATGCTCCTCGGCCTGGTGGGCGATACCTCGAAGATAGACGCCGATCTCATTTCCGCGCTGGACATTGTCGAGGACGTCAAGCGTGTGCAGGAGCCGTATAAGAATGCCAACCGCAAGTTCCATCCCGAGGATACCGTCGTCAAGGTCGGCAATACGCAGATCGGCGGCGGCAACCTCACGCTCATGGCCGGCCCCTGCTCGGTGGAATCCGAGGAGCAGGTGGTCGCCATCGCGAAGGCGGTCAAGGCCAGCGGCGCGACGATGCTGCGCGGCGGCGCGTTCAAGCCCCGCACCTCGCCCTATTCCTTCCAGGGCCTCGGCGAGGTCGGCCTGCGCTACCTCGAGATCGCCAAGGAGGAGACGGGGCTGCCCATCGTCACCGAGCTGATGGACCTCAGCCAGCTTCCGCTCTTCAAGAATGTGGACGTCATTCAGATCGGCGCGCGCAATATGCAGAACTTCGACCTTTTGAAGGCTGTGGGCCGTCAGGAAAAGCCCGTGATGATCAAGCGCGGTATGTCCGCGACCTACGAGGAATGGCTGATGAGCGCGGAGTACGTCATGGCCGGCGGCAACGAGAACGTCATTCTCTGCGAGCGCGGCGTGCGCACCTTTGAGACCTACACCCGCAATACGCTCGATCTTGCGGCGATCCCCGTGCTGCGCAAGCTGACGCACCTGCCCATCATCGTCGACCCCAGCCACGCCACCGGCAAGAGCTGGCTGGTCGACCCGCTGGCGATGGGCGCGGTGGCGACCGGCTGCGACGGCCTGCTCATCGAGGTCCACAACGACCCTGCGCACGCGTTGTGCGACGGCCCGCAGTCCCTGAAGCCCGAGCAGTTCGACGCGCTGGCAAAGAAGCTGCTTCGCCTGAAGGAATTTGTCAAGACGATAGAGGAGTAAGACTATGACAGTCGGCATTGTCGGCCTCGGCCTCATCGGAGGCTCGATGGCCAAGAGCATCAAGGCACGCACCGCGCACACCGTGTTCGGCTGCGACCTTGATCAGGAGACCATGATGATGGCGCGTATGTGCGGCGCCATCGACGCGCCGCTGACGGCGGAAAATTTGAAGGATTGCGACCTTGTGCTGGTCGCTATCCGTCCCGCCGCGGCGGTAAAATGGGTGAAGGAACACGCGGAGGGAATCCGCCGGGACGCGATCCTTGTGGACCTGTGCGGTGTGAAGCGCGCGGTGGTGCGCGAGCTCGCGCCCGTCGCCGAGCAGTACGGCTTCGCCTACATCGGCGGACATCCGATGGCGGGCCGCGAGCGCGGCGGCTTTACCGCCGCGACGGACAGCCTGTATGTGGGCGCGTCCATGATCCTTACGCCGGACAAGCGCACGGATATGCAGCTGCTTGAAACGCTCAAGGCGTTTTTCCTCGATATTGGCTTTGCGAGCCTGACCTTCTCCGATCCCGAGGAGCATGACCGCATCATTGCCTTTACCTCGCAGCTCGCGCACATCGTCTCGAGCGCCTACGTCAAGTCGCCCGAGGCGCAGAAGCGCCGCGGCTTCTCCGCCGGCAGCTTTCAGGATATGACGCGCGTGGCGCGGCTCGACGAGAATATGTGGACGGAGCTGTTTCTGGACGACGCGGACTATCTGACGGACGAGCTGGATATCCTGATCGGACATTTGCAGGAGTATGCCGACGCGCTGAAAAGCAAGGACGCCGAGCACCTGCGCGCGCTGCTGCGCGACGGCCGCGAGAAGAAGGCCACCGCGGGCGGCAACTGAAAAATCAACGAAGATCGACCGGGGAGGGAAGAGCTATGTCCTCTGTTCAGACCATTGAAGTCCATACCGCGCCGGCCTATGAGGTCACCATCGGCGCGGGACTGCTGCGGGACTGCGGCGCACGGCTGAAAGCCGTGCTGGGCGGCTGCCGCATCGCGGTCGCCGCCGACAGCAATGTGGCTCCGCTTTATCTTGAGACGGTTTGCGCGAGTCTGCGCGACGCCGGGTTTGCCGTCTGCTCCTATGTGTTCCCGGCGGGGGAGGCGCATAAGAATTTCACGACGCTCTCCGCCATTCTGGAGTTTCTGGCCGAGTCCCAGCTCACGCGCACGGACTGCGTGGCGGCGCTCGGCGGCGGCGTGACCGGCGACATGGCGGGCTTCGCCGCGGCCTCGTACCTGCGCGGCATCCGCTATGTGCAGCTGCCGACCACGCTGCTCTCCGCTGTGGATTCCTCCGTCGGCGGCAAGACTGCTATTGACCTCGCGGCGGGAAAGAACCTTGCGGGCGCGTTTTTGCAGCCCACCGCCGTGCTGTGCGATACGGACTGCCTGAGATCCCTGCCCGCCGCCGTCTTTGCCGACGGCGCGGCGGAGGCCATCAAGACCGGTGTGCTGAGCGGCGAGACGCTGTTCTCTCTCTTTGAGGACGGCACGCTTACCGACGCGCCCGCCGAGATCATTGCCCGCTGCATCCGCTACAAGGCGGGCGTGGTCGAGCGCGACGAAAAGGAGCAGGGCGAGCGGCGCAAGCTGAACCTCGGACACACTGTCGGTCATGCCATCGAAAAGTGCAGCGGCTATGCCATGCCGCACGGCCACGCCGTCGCGGCGGGACTTGCCGTCATGGCGCGCGCCTCCGAGCGGCTCGGCTGGGCCGAGCCGGGGGTGTCCGCGCGCATCGCGGCGTGTCTGGAGAAGAACGGCCTGCCGACCGGCACGGACTATCCCGCCGAGGCGCTGGCGAAAGCCGAGCTGGCGGACAAGAAGCGCAGCGGGGACAGCATCACCATCGTTGTGCCGAAGGCCATCGGCGATTGCGAGCTGAAAAGGATCCCGGTGACGGAGCTTCTGCCCATCATCGCCGCCGGACGGGGGGATTGAGGATGGATGTTCGTATCCGACCGCACACCCTCGCGGGCGCGGTCACGCCGCCGCCGAGCAAGTCGATGGCGCACCGCCTGCTGCTGGCCGCCGCGCTCGCGGACGGTGTGAGCACGGTCCAGAATGTCGCGCTCTCGCAGGACATCGAGGCGACGCTGCGCTGCATGGCGGCGCTCGGCGCAAGCTGGGAGCAGGCAGATAAAAGTACCCTCCGCGTGACCGGCATCGGCGGCAAGAGAAAACCCTTTACAGAGCTTCCGCGCTTTGACTGCGGCGAGTCCGGCTCGACGCTGCGCTTTCTCATTCCCATCGCGCTGGCAGTCGCGGGCGGGGGCGTATTCACCGGCCGCGGGCGGCTGATGGAGCGCCCGCAGAAGCCGTATTTCGACCTCTTTGACGAAAAAGGCATTTCCTATGAACAGACCGCCGGTGTGCTCACCGTGCGCGGTACGCTGACACCGGGGGAGTACCGGCTGGCGGGCAACGTCTCAAGTCAGTTTTTCACGGGGCTGCTTTTTGCGCTGCCGCTGCTCAGCGGCGGCTCGACGCTGGTATCGACCACGCGGCTCGAGAGCCGCGACTATGTCGCCATGACGCGCGACGCGCTCGCGCGGGCCGGCGTGAGGGTAGACGGAGAAGCGGAACGCTTTGCCGTGCCGCCGTCGGCCTACCGCCCCTTTGACGCGGCGGTGGAGGCCGACTGGTCGCAGGCGGGCTTCTGGTACGCCGCGCACTTCCTCGGAAATGGTGTGGAGGTGTGCGGGCTGAACGAAGCCTCCGCGCAGGGCGACCGCGTAGTCGCCGCGCTCTATGAGCGATTCAAGGCGGCGGGGGAGCAGAGCGTGGACGTGTCCGACTGCCCCGATCTGCTGCCGCCGCTCGCGGTGATGGCCGCGCGGCGGGAGGGGACGATGCACTTTGTCAACGCGGCCCGGCTCCGCATGAAGGAGAGCGACCGCCTGACGACGACCGCCGCGCTGCTGCGTGCGCTCGGCGTTCCGGCGGAGACAACGGCGGACAGCCTGACCGTCCGCGGCGTGCCGTCCTTTTCCGGCGGCACGGTGGACGGCGCGAACGACCATCGCATCGTGATGGCGGCGGCCGCCGCCGCGACCGCCGCGGCGGCTCCGGTCACCGTTACAGGCGCGGAGGCGGTGCGGAAATCCTATCCCTCCTTCTGGGAGGAATACAAACGACTGGGAGGTAGCTTCGATGTCCTCTGAATTCGGAAGAACGCTGCGCGTCGGCGTGTTCGGACAGTCCCACGGAGCCGCGATCGGCGTGAGCATCGATGGCCTGCCCGCGGGCGAGCGCATTGATCTTGCGGAGCTGCAAGCCTTTCTGGACCGGCGCAGGCCGGGAAAAAGTCCGCTTTCGACCGCGCGGAAGGAGAACGATGTGCCGCAGTTCCTTTCGGGACTGCGCGACGGCGTGACCTGCGGCTCGCCGCTGTGCGCGGTCATTTACAACAGCGACCAGCACTCCTCAGACTACATGGAGCTGGCCGACAAGCCGCGCCCCTCGCACGCGGATTATACCGCGTGGGTCAAATGGGGCGGGCAGGCGGATATGCGCGGCGGCGGACATTTTTCCGGCCGCCTGACGGCGCCGCTGTGCATCGCCGGCGGCATCGCCAAGCAGATCCTGGCGCGGCACGGCGTGTTTATCGGCGCGCACCTTGCCGCCGTGGGAACGGAGGACGACGAAGCCTTCCCGCTCTACCCGACCGACGAATTGTTCCGCGCCGTGGCGGCGAAGCCGTTCCCGACCATTTCCGACGCGGCGGGCGAGCGGATGCAGCGTCTTATTTTGGCGGCGCGTGAGGCGCAGGATTCCGTCGGCGGCATCGTGGAATGTGCCGCCATCGGGCTGCCTGCCGGTCTCGGCGACCCAATGTTCGACGGCATGGAAAACCGCCTTGCCTCGGCGCTGTTCGGCATCCCCGCCGTCAAGGGCGTGGAGTTCGGCGCGGGCTTCGGCGCTTCGCGCCTGCGCGGAAGCGAAGACAACGACGCCTTCCGCGTGGAGGACGGCCGCATCGTCACGGAGACGAACCGCGCCGGCGGCATCCTCGGCGGCATCACCACCGGTATGCCGCTCACGCTGCGCGTCGGCATCAAGCCGACACCGTCCATCGGCAGACCGCAGAAAACGGTCTCGCTCGCGCGGATGGAAAACACCGAGCTGACTATCCGGGGCCGTCACGACCCCTGCATCGCGCACCGCGCCGTGCCCGTCGTTGAGGCGGTGACGGCCTGCGTGCTTTTAGACTTACTGTTGGAGGAACATCATGGAACTTTCTGAGATCCGCACCCGTATCGACGCCGTAGACGATCAGCTCTTGAAACTCTTTCTTGAGCGTATGGAGCTGGCCGAGGAGGTCGCGGCCTACAAGAACGAGCACCATCTGCCCATTCTGAACAAGCAGCGCGAGCGCGAAATTCTTGCCAAGGTAACAGCCAAGGCCGGTGACAAGGAGCGCTACGCCTATCACCTCTACTCCACGCTCTTTGAGCTGGCGCGCTCGCGGCAGGCGGAGCTGGTGGACCTGCCGACCAGAGTGGCTGAGCGGGTGGAAAAGTCCCTCGCCGCGGGCGGCCCGGTCTTCCCGCAGACGGGTCTTGTCGCCTGTCAGGGCGTGGAGGGCGCGAACTCGCAGGTCGCCTGCGACCGCCTGCTGCCGCGCGGCAGCATCCTGTATGTCAAGACCTTTGACGCGGTGGTGTCCGCGGTGGAGTCCGGCCTGTGCAAATTCGGCGTGCTGCCCATTGAAAACAGCTCCAACGGCTCGGTGCGCGCGGTCTACTCGCTGCTTCAGCAGCATCAGCTCTCCGTGGTGCGCTCCACGAGACTCTGCATCCGCCATGAGCTTTTGGCCATGCCTGGTGTAAGGTTAGAGGACATTACAGAAATATACTCCCATGAGCAGGCCATCGGTCAATGCAGCAGGTTCCTCAGCAGCCTTTCCGGCGTGCGGGTGATCCCCTGCGGCAACACGGCGGAGGCGGCGAAGCTGGTCGCCGATGGCGGCAGCCGTCACGCGGCCGCCATCTCCTCGCATCCCTGCGCCGCGCTTTACGGCCTTGAATGTGTGAGCGACAAAATTCAGGACAGCGAGAATAATTACACCCGCTTTTTCTGCGTGGCGAAGGCCCCCGTCATCTACGCCGGCGCGAACCGCATCAGCCTTATCCTCTCGTTCGAGAATAAGCCCGGCGCGCTCTATGAGATCCTCTCCAAGCTCGCGGCGCTGGACATCAACATGACTAAGCTCGAATCCTGCCCCGTGGCGGGGAGCGATTTTGAGTTTGTGTTCTTCCTTGAGCTGGAGGCAAGCGTGCAGGACCCGAGCGTGCTTGCCATGCTCGAGGAAATGGAGCGCAGCTGCGCGGAGTTTGTATTCCTCGGAAATTACGCCGAGGTGTGAACGATGGGGGAGAAGGTTTACGGACTTCTGGGCCGAAAGCTCGGTCACAGCTGGTCGGCGCCCATTCACGCCGCGCTCGGCTGCGCGGACTATCGCCTCATCGAGCTGGAGCCGGAGGAGCTGGGCGCGTTCCTCGCGCGGGAGGAAATCGGCGGGCTGAACGTCACCATTCCCTACAAGCGTGACGTGATGGCGTACTGCGATGTGCTCGACCCGATGGCGGAGGCCATCGGCAGCGTCAACACGCTCGTGCGCCGCGCGGACGGGAAGCTCTATGGCTATAACACCGACGCCGCGGGCTTCTGCTTCATGGCGCAGCGCGCGGGCATCGGCTTTGCGGGCAGAAAGACGCTTGTGCTCGGCAGCGGCGGCGCGTCGCGCACGGCAGCCGCGTGCGCGAAAAAGCTCGGCGCGCGCGAGGTGGTCGTCATCTCCCGCTCGGGAGAGAACAACTATACGAACCTCGGCCGCCACGCGGACGCGGAGCGGATCGTCAACACCACACCGGTCGGGATGTATCCGAACAACGGTGCGGCGGCGGTCGATCTGACCGCCTTTCCCGCCTGCGCGGGCGTGCTCGATCTGATCTACAATCCCCGCCGCACGGCGCTGTTGCTGCAGGCGGAGACGCTGGGCATTCCGTGCTCGGACGGCCTTCCGATGCTGGTGGCGCAGGCGAAGGCGGCGGAGGAGTATTTCTTCGCTAAGCCCATCGCGGAGAGCGAGAATGAGCGCATCCTCGCGCAGCTGCGGCGGGAAATGACGAATCTCGTGCTCATCGGGATGCCGGGCAGCGGCAAGTCCGCGGTCGGCGCGGCGCTCGCCGCGCTGACGGGCCGCGAGGCCATCGACATCGACGCGCGCATCGCGGAGAAGGCAGGCTGCTCCATTCCCGAGATCTTCGCCAAGGGAGGAGAAGCCGCCTTCCGCGCGCTCGAGCGTGAGGCGACGGCGGCGTGCGGCGCGCTGAGCGGGAAGCTTTTGCTCACGGGCGGCGGCGTGGTGAAAACACCGGAGAATTACGCCGCGCTCCACCAGAACGGCCGCATCTATCAGCTTCTGCGTCCGCTGGAGCTGCTGCCGACCGACGGCCGTCCGCTCTCGCAGGGGGCGGACCTTGCGGCGATGTGGGCGGAGCGCGCGCCGCTCTACGAACGGTTCCGCGACGCCGCGATCGACAACAGCGGCACGGTCGAGCAGACCGCGCAGGCGATCTGGAGGGATTTTTGTGAAAATTCTGGTCATTAACGGCCCCAACATGAATATGCTTGGCATCCGTCAGCCGGAAATCTACGGCCACGCGACCTACGAGGATCTGAAGAACATGATCGAGGGTGAGGCGGAACGGCTGGGCGCGGAGGTCTCGTTCTTCCAGTCCAACCACGAGGGCGCGCTGGTGGACGCCATCCAGCAGGCGTACTTTGACCGGGTGGACGGCATTATTATCAACCCCGCCGCCTATACGCACACGAGCGTCGCGCTGCTTGACGCGGTGAAGGCGGTCGGCATCCCGACGGTGGAGGTCCACGTTTCCGACCCGGACAGCCGCGAGGATTTCCGCCATGTGTCCTACATCCGCGCGGCCTGCATCGCGACCATCCGCGGGCACGGGCTGCCGGGCTATCTGGAGGCGCTGCGGCTACTGTGCGAGCGCGGGGAGGGCAGAGGATGACGCGGACGGAGTATGACGTTGTTGCGCTCGGCGAGCTGCTCATCGACTTTACGGCGCAGGGGGCGGGAGCGGACGGCTATCCGCTCATGGCGGCGCATCCCGGCGGCGCGCCCGCCAATTTCCTCGCGGCCATCGCGCGGCTCGGCGGCAGGACAGCGCTTTTGAGCAAGGTGGGCGCGGACGCCTTCGGCACGATGCTCACCGGGACGCTGCGCGAGGTCGGCGTGGATACGCGCGGCGTTGTCGTGGCGGAGGATGCTTTCACGACGCTGGCATTCGTGACGCTTGACGCGCGCGGCGAGCGCTCCTTTTCCTTTGCCCGCAAGCCGGGCGCGGACACGCAGCTCCGCTTCGAGGAATTGGACCTCTCGCTCATCGAAAAAACAAAAGCGTTCCACTTCGGAACGCTTTCTCTGACCGACGAGCCTGCGCGCGGCGCGACGCAGCGCGCCGTCGCCTTTGCAAAGGAACGCGGGAAGCTCATCACCTTCGACCCCAATCTGCGCCCACCGCTCTGGAGAAGCCCTGACGACGCGCGGGAGCAGATGCTCTGGGGACTCGGGCAGGCCGACGTCGTGAAGCTCAGCGACAACGAGGTGGGATTCCTCTTCGGCCTTTCACCGCGCGAGGGCGCGGCGTACATTCGGGGGCGGTTCGGCACGCAGCTCGTCTTTGTGACCTGCGGCGCGGACGGCTGCGAGTTTGCAAGCCTGAGGGCGCAGGGCCATGTGGACGGTCTCAAGGGCCTTACAGTCACGGACACCACGGGCGCGGGCGACATTTTCGGCGGCTGCGCGGTGTGGAGGCTGCTCCAAAGCGGCAAGGCTCCCGCAGCGCTGGATGAGGCGGAGCTGCGCGGCATCGCGGAATTTGCCTGCCGCGTCGCCGGGCGCTCCACCGAAAAAAGCGGCGGCATCTCCGCGATCACGGAGATGCCGGACGAGGTCTTTATGGGGTGATGGGCGCGGCTCAGTCGCCGACGCCGGCGTGAATCACCTTGCCGATGTTCCACAGATGCGCGACCTGCTTGGCCGCCGCGAGGCGCTCCTCGGGCGTTTCGTAGGCGGCGTGGACGGTGTGCGAGCCGCAGTCAAGGCAGTCTACATAGACGCACCAGCCCTGTTCGTCCTGTATGGCGCCGACGCCGCCGCAATGGGGACAGACGTCCAGATCGATTTCATAAATAGGATCCATCGTGATCCCTCCTTTTCTTTGCTGATGGCAGTATAGCACATCGCGATGGGAAGAACAACAGGAAATCCATGAGTTTTTCGCCGAAAAAGCCGCCCACTCGGGCGGCTTTTTTGCTTAATCCTGCGTTTTATCCTGTTATATTATCGAACAGGGATACTTCCCAACAAAGCACCTTCAAAACCGGTATCAACGCTCTCAAGAGCGATGATATAATATCCTCATGCGGACAGAGAATTTCCTGCTTCTATCTTTGTAGCCAAGTCTACTGCGCACAGACTGGAACCTCTGCCCTGTGGGATGTCACTTATGAGCCGGATGTCGAAGCGATGAATCGCTTTCTTCTAATCTCGCAACAGGTTGTGACCTTCAGCAGCACGAGGAATGTCCGTAATTTGAACACGAGAGGAGCCTATACTATGTACATCGTTGGCATCGACATTGCCAAGAGAAAGCACGAGGCAGCCGTGATCGACGGAGATGGTGCAGTCATCATCAAGCCGTTTTCCTTCACCAACAACTGCTCCGGGTACAATCGGCTGCTGGCCATGCTCGCCAAGGCCAAGCTGCCGCTTGACGAGGTTTCCTTTGCAATGGAGGCCACCGGACACTACTGGCTCGCTCTTTTTACCAGACTTCAGAAGGAGGGCTTCCGTGTTCAGGTCATCAACCCGGTGCAGACCAACTCCATCCGCAGCTTCTACATCCGTCAGGCCAAAACAGATCCGCGGGATGCCCTGCTCATCGCGGAGGTGATCCGTTTCGGGCACTTCTCCGAGTCTACCCTGCATCCCGAAAATATTTATGAACTGAGAGAGCTGTGCCGTGGACGGCACGCCATCGTTTCCATGCAGGCGGACGTTAAGCGAAAGGTCGTTGCCCTGCTGGATCAGGTCTTTCCTGAATATGAAACCGCTTTTACCAATATGTTTGGCGATACTTCTATGGCAATTTTGCAAACCTGTCCCACGCCAAAGGAATTATCTGAGATGCCTCTTGAGGAGCTTTGTCATCTCATCGAAGTCTCCAGCCACAAGCGCTTCCGCATGGCAAAAGCCCAGGAGCTTCAGGCGCTTGCGCACAATTCCTTTGGCTTCGCCATGGCCGGCGACGTTTTCAGCACGATGATCCGGCTCTACGCAAAGCACCTCGATTTTTTGAAACAGCAGGTTCGAGAAATGGACCGCAAGATCGCGGAGATCATGGACACCCTGGATACGCCAATCACCACCATCACCGGCATCGGTCCGACCCTTGGCGCGTACATCCTCAGCGAGATCGGAGACATCAGCCGTTTTTCCTCCGCAGCAAAGCTTGCCGCCTACGCGGGGATCGATCCAACCATGCGGCAGTCTGGCGAATACAACGGCGTCAGAAACCGTATGTCCAAACGAGGCTCGCCTTATTTGCGGCACGCCATTTGGCTGGCGGCTTCATCGGCGGTGCTCCACGATCCGGCGTTAAAGCTTTATTTTCAGAAAAAACG